>Ga0334722_10001584_pt1 | contig 27976 bp, 29 predicted proteins | sample C3_bottom_MG_FD_207210 | JGI IMG/M metagenome (GOLD analysis project Ga0334722, IMG submission 207210) | Sediment microbial communities from Yellowstone Lake, YNP, Wyoming, USA - C3_bottom | ecosystem: Environmental > Aquatic > Freshwater > Lake > Sediment | place: USA: Wyoming | collected... | reverse complement strand
GGTCGCGGCCAGGGTCGGCTCGGGCGTGGGCTCAGGCGTCGCGACCTGGGTCGGCTCGGGCGTGGGCGCCTCGGTCGGTCGCGGGGTGACGACGACGATCTCCGGGGTCGGGGTCGCCGGTCGCGGGGACGTCGTGGGCGCGACGGTCTGCGCGGGCGTGGGCGTCACTTCGGGAGCGATGGTAGCACCCCCCGTGAACACCGGAAGCTGCCCCACGAGCTGGGAGGCGGCAAAGACGAACGCCGCGCCGAGCAGCGCCACCGTGACGATCGTGAGCACGAGCGTGCCGGTGGTGCGCATGGCGCCGCGCAGGACCTGGGTCCGCAGGTCCGCCAGCCAGGAGCGGTGCTCGTGGCGGCGCCGGTGGTCCGCGAGGGCGGCGAGGATGACGCGCTGATCGAGGTCGGGCGCCGGGGCGGGTGCCGGGAGGGAGCCGAGCAGCGCGATGAGCCGGGTCGCGCCGCCCAGCTCGGTCGTGCACGCGGCGCAGCCGGCGAGGTGCCGGCGCAGCGTGGCGCCGGACCCGGCCGGCAGCTCATCGAGCAGGAACGCATCGATAAGGCGGCGCGCAGAGGCGCAGTCGAGCGGCTGGCCCGAGTCGTTCGGCGTCACACCCTCTATATGACCCGGTGGCGCCGGAAAGTTGCAGAGGACCGGGACACCAGGATACTCGGCGCCTGATCAGCTCGGTTCGATGATCTTCACTGCGCGCTTGGGGGCGGACGGATTGGCCTCGAGCGCTGCGGGCACGAGCGGGAGGAGCTGCCCGATGACCTTGAGCCGCGGATGAAGCTGGACGATCGCAACATCGAAGCGCCCGAGGTTCTGCTGGTGCGGCATGTTCGTGTCGCTGGTCACGAGAACGTCGTACCTCCCGGAGATCCGACCGAGCAGGTCCCCGTTCTTGATGCCCTTCCAGCCGAGATCCTCGACGTGGACGACCTCGTGCCCTCCATCGCGGAATGCCGGTATGAGTTCGTGAGGCAGATCCTCATCGAGGATGAGCTTCATCCGTGCGGTCATGCGGTCTTGGCGAGAAGGTGCCTCAACTCTTCGAGCGCCGCCACCACCTGCTCACGGCTCACACTCGGATACTGCACGAGAAAGTTCTCGAGCGGTTGCCCATCCTCGAGGTAGTCGAGCAGGATCCCGACGGGGACTCGCGTCCCCGTGAATACGGGAGTTCCGCCCTGGATGTCGGGGTCCCGCGTGATCGGCGATGTGATCGCGTTCTTCATCTCGCTCCGGCCTCGCTGTGCTGGACCTCAGCGTCTCATCACGGTCAAGACTCCAGGCCGGAGGACGCGCGGCGGGGAGCGGGAGCGCTCTCGAGCTCGGCCGCACCGACCGGGCCGCCCGGGCCGCCCGGGCTGTCACCCAGGCGCGGAGCGCCGACCGGCGGCCTGCGGCGCTCGGTCTCGACGCCCCAACGATAGCCATTCCCCGATGGATCGGCCGCCGGGACAGCTGTCGAGAGGCCCGTCGACGCGACCGTCGGAGCCGTCCCCGGCTCGAGCTGCCCCGCCAGCTCGGCGCGGAGCACCTTCGTGCCGCGCAGGAGGTGGCTCTTGTACGTGTTCAGCGGCACGCCCATGGTCTGTGCCGCGGCGGCGTAGTCGAGGCCCATGACGAAGCGCAGGACGACGGCGGCCCGCTGGGCGAACGGCAGCCCCTCGATCGCCGTGGAGACCGCCCGCCGGAGCTCGCCGGCCTCGGCCACGGCGTGGGGATCGGAAGCGGGGTCGAACTCGACGGGCTGGCCGAGCGCGAGCAGGGAATCGCCGCCGGCGACGAGCCGATCAAGCGAGGCCTTCGGCCGGGCTCGTCCGCGCGCGGCCGCGCGTTGCGCGATGCGTACCGCGATCGTGTTCAGCCAGGGGGCCAGTGAGGGTTTCGGCTGGAAACGGTCGATCGCCTTGAAGGCGGCGAGGAAGGTCTCCTGGACGACGTCCTCGGCCGTCTCGCGATCCCCGATGAGCCGGAAGGCGAGGCTGTAGAGGCGGGGACGATGCTGTCGGACCAGCTCGGCGTATGCCGCCTCGGATCCTTCCCTGCATCGGCGGACAAGCTCACGCTCGTCACTGCCCCAGTCGTTCACGTGTCCTCCGAGCGTTCCGGCTGACGTCCGTGCCCCGTTCGGCCGGTGCCCGGACCTGCCCCCGCCGGCGCCTTTGTACGCACCATGACCGACGCCTCGTGCGATGCGCTGTGCGCAAGTCTGCCACACCGCCGCGCCGAGGGCCACCCTGACGAACGTCCGCCCGGGCGCCGACCCGCCTACATCATCACCAGGCCGCCGTCGACGGCGAGGACCTGGCCCGTGATGAAGGCGGCCTCATCCGAGGCGAGGAACGCGACCGCGTCGGCGACCTCTTCGGTCGTGCCGAAGCGACCCAGCGGCGTGCGCCGGGTCAGCTCGTCCCGGAGCGGCTCCGGCAGGTCCTGGGTCAGCTCGGTGAGCACGAAGCCGGGTGCCACGGCATTGCAGGTGATGCCGCGGCTGGCCAGCTCGCGCGCGGTCGCCTTGGTCAGGCCGATGAGCCCGGCCTTCGCCGAGGAGTAGTTCGCCTGCCCGGTCTGCCCCGCCTGCCCCGACACGCTGGTGATGTTCACGATGCGCCCCGCGCGCGCCTTGAGCATCGGTCGCGTGACCGCCTTGGTCATGTAGAAGGCACCGAACAGGTTCGTCTCGAGCACCTCCCGCCAGGCGTCGAGGCTCATGCGCATGATCAGGTCGTCGCGCGTGATGCCGGCGTTGTTGACGAGGATGTCCACCTTGCCGAAGGCTTCCAGCGCCGACTTGACCAGTGCCTCGGCGGTCTCGGGATCCTTCACGTCGCCCTGCATGGCGAGGGCTCGTCGCCCCAGCGCCTCGACGGCCGCCTTCGTCTCCCCCGCCGCGGCGGCGTTGCCGCGGTAGCTGAACGCGACGTCGGCCCCCTGGGTCGCCAGGCGGATGACGATCGCCCGGCCGATCCCGCGGGCGCCGCCGGTGACCAGGGCGCTCTTGCCGCCGAGATCGATCATCAGGATCTGCTCCTTTCAGTCGACGTGAAGGGGACGGAGCCCCGCGCAGTCGATGGCTCGGCCGCTCACGTAGAGCGCCGCGAACTCCTGGTGCGCCTCGAGCAGGTCAACCTCGTAGGCGCGGAAATGCCGCGCGAAGGTGGCGATGGTACGCCGGCCGCGACCGTCTCGAGGGCGCTCTCCCCGACCAGGCCCATGTCCGGCACTCCCCGGCCCGGCGTGTTGTTCAGGGAACACCAAAACGTCATCGACCGGGGCGGGGCGAGCTCTCCGAAGCCTCCGACCCCTCCGAACCCCTCGATCCGGGCCCGAGGCGGCGAGCCCTGAGCGTGGCCGGCCCCCTTTCTCGACCCGGGCGCGCCCGGGTCGCCTCCGAGGGGCCCCTCCCCGGTGCCCCGAAGCACCGTTTGGTGTTCAGGGCGCAACGCCCCCTGGGCGGACCACGCCCGCACCTACGTGTAGAGGTCGTCGACCGTCCGGAGGATCACCCCGGACGCCTGGGCGCGCAGCACGAGCTGGGGTGTGAACCCTTCCCGCGAGTAGAGGGCGAGCCGGGTGGCGGGGGCGAAGCCCGGCACATGGCGTACGGTCCCCTCGAGCTGTGTCAGGGCGTCCGTATCGACAAGTCCGTTCTGCCACTTCGCTTCGCCGGCGAGCACGAGATCGCGCCCCTCGTAGGCCACCAGCTCGATCTCGCCCTCCCGCGTCCGACGCGTTCCCGGGGAGCGCTCGTCGGGGACGGGGCCCCACCACGCGCCGACCTCTCCCCGGGCCGGAAAAGCCGGATCGGACCCGATCGCGCGGCGGGTGTGCTCTCGGCACGCGTCCTCGAAGGCGGGCAAGCTCACGAACTGGTCAAGATAGGGCAGCACACGATCGCGGAAGACCTCGGCGACACGGCGCGCCTCGAGGTCCGTGCGGTTGCTGCGGACGAAGCGGAACCAGAAGCGCAGATAGCCGTCGGCCACCCGCCAGACCCCCGAGCGCGCGTTCTCAGGCGCGCGTGCCGGCCGGACGTGGTCGAGGATGTGGAGCCGCCGGAGCTGGCTCAGGTACTTCCCCGCCGAGCTCGATGGGCTGACGCCGGCCCGGTCGGCGATCTCGCTCTGGCGCGTCGCGCCGCTCGCCACTGCGCTGATCACGGACAGGTAGACGGTGGCTTCGCTCCCCAGCTCCTCCTTCACGAGCAGGTCAGCTTCTTCGTAGAGGACCTGGCCCTTGCGCAGGACCCGGTTCTGGACGTTCCAGTGAAGCGAGCGCGCCGGGTCCCACTGCTCGAGGTAGTAGGGGATGCCACCGAGGACCGCCCAGGCGCGGAGGCGGTCGGCGGCGCTCCAGGCAGGAAAGAACTCGCCGGCCTCGCGGAAGCCGAGCGGTGGGAGCTGCTGGCCCCAGGTGCGCCGGCCGTAGAGCGGGCCCTGGAGGACGTGCTCCTCGAACATGGCGATCTGGCTGCCGGCGAGGACGAGGAAGAGTGGAAGGTCCTCGTGGCGCACGTCCTCGAGGACGGCCTGGATCGCCGAGGGGAGGCGCGGCGTCGAGGTCACGAGGTAGGGGAACTCGTCGAGGACGACGAGGAGCGGATGCCCCTCGGCCTTCGCGGCGCGAGTGAGACCCACCAGGTGGGCGAGTGCCTGGTCCCAGTTGGCGAGTGGGGCGGCCGCGAGGACCGGGTCGGGCCGGTAGGCGAGCATCCGCTCGGTGAGCAGTCGGAGTTGTTCGGCTGCCGTGCCCTGGTCGGCCTGGAACGAGATCGTCGGCTTGCCCTCCGCGAAGCGCTGGACGAGGGCCGACTTCCCGACGCGACGCCGGCCCCAGAGAAGCGCGACCTGGCGGCGCATGCCCCAGAGTTCGTGGAGCGCCGCCAGTTCCTCCTCACGATCGATGAACGCGCTCATCTGCACCTCTTGTGACTGTGGCGTAAGTTACCCGCTGGTATCTTACACCGTGCCGAGGCGGTCAGGGAACGCGGGCATGCTCGGGCTCGCCGGGCACCACGTCGTCGAGGGGGACGGGCAAACCCGACTCCAGGACGTTCATGAGCCGCGGCGGCATGGGGTCCACCGAATCCCAGTCGAGCGGGGCACGCACGCTGGCCACCGCCTCGACCGAGGCGGCCCGGCGGCCGTCCAGCGGGTCGGCGGTCCACTCGAGGGCCACCGCGCCGGAGGTGAAGCCGGCCCCGAAGGCGACGAAGACGATGCGGTCGCCGACCTTGATGCGCCCAGAGTCGACCGCCTCCGCCAGGGCGATCCCGACCGACGCCGCCGAGGTGTTCCCGTAGCGGTCGACGTTGACGAACATCCGGTCCATCGAGATGCCCAGGCCCTTCGCCACCGACTCGATGATGCGGATGTTGGCCTGGTGGGGGATGACGAGGTCGACGTCCCCGAGCGTCCAGCCGGCTCGCTCGATCGCCTTCAGCGCCGAGGTCGCCAGCGTCTTCGTGGCGAAGCGGTACGTCTCGCGGCCCTCCATGCGGATGAAGTGCTCGCCGCGCCGGATCGTCTCCCCTGAGGCCGGGCTGCGCGACCCGCCCGAGGGCAGCCAGATCATGTAGGCGCCGTCGGGGTCGGTGGTCAGCTCCAGGCCGCCCATCCCGCCGCCCGGCTCGTCGGAGGCGGAGACGACGACGGCCCCCGCCCCGTCGCCAAAGAGGATGCAGGTGTTGCGGTCGCTGAAGTCGAGGAAGCGCGTCAGCAACTCCGCGCCGCAGACGAGGACGTTGCGGTACATGCCGCTGCGCACGAACGAGTCGGCCGTGGCGTAGGCGTATACGAAGCCGGAGCAGGCGGCCATGACGTCCATCGCCGCCGCGGTCCGGTTGCCGATGGCCTCCTTGACCAGCGCCGCGGTGGAGGGCATCCAGTAGTCCGGCGTGAGCGTGGCCACGAGGATGAGGTCGATGTCGTCGGGCGCGAGGCCGGCCACGGCGATGGCCCGCTTGCCGGCCACGGCGGCGAGGGTGGCGGTCGATTCGTGCGGCGCCGCCACGCGGCGCTCGCGGATGCCGGTGCGCGTGCGGATCCACTCGTCGGAGGTGTCCACGAGCTTCTCCAGGTCCGCGTTCGTCAGCACGCGCTCCGGTGCGTACATCCCCCAGCCGGTGATCCGGACGCTGGCCGGTGCCATCCCCGCTCGCCTCCCATCGCTCGTGCCGCTCACGTCGGGTCCACCTCGATGAGGGCCTGCTTCGCCTTCACCAGCGTCCCGTTCTCGGCCGCGATGCGCACCACGCGCCCGGCCACGTCGCTCTTGATCTCGTTGAAGAGCTTCATCGCCTCGATGAGCCCGATGACCTGCCCCACCACGACGTGCGTCCCGAGGCGCACGTAGGGCGCGGCGTCCGGCGTCGGCGCCGAGTAGTAGATGCCCGTCAGCGGCGCCACGACCGCGCGGTGGCCGCTCTCCGGCTCGGGCGCGTGCACGCCGGCCGGGACGGAGTGGGCCGCCGGGATGGGCGCGGCCAGGGTGGGGTGCGCGTCCGCGACAGGCGCCAGGGCCGCCGCCGAGCGCAGCACGAGCGTCGTCTCGCCGGCCTCGACCTCCAGCTCGGAGAGTCCGGAGCGGGCGAGGATGCCCTCGAGGCGGTCGATGAGCGCGAGCAGCTCGCCGGCCTCGCCGGCCGCTCCCTCGCGAACGTCACGCTCGTCGCCCACGACTCAGGCCTCCCAGCGGCGCAGCACGAGGGCCGAATTCTGGCCGCCGAAGCCGAAGGCGTTGACGAGCGCGACGCGAACGTCCCGCGTGCGCGCGGTGAGCGGCGTGCAGTCGAGCTCGCCCACCGCCTCATCCGGCTCCACGAGGTTGAGCGTGGGTGGCACGCGGCCCTCCCGGATGGCGTGGATCGCCGCCACGGCCCCGATCGCCCCCGCCGCCCCGAGCGTGTGGCCGATGGCGCTCTTCGTGGCCGTGATGCTCACGCGCGGCGCGTGGTCTCCGAAGAGCGCGCGGAAGCAGGCCAGCTCGGCCGGGTCGCCCTCGGGCGTGCTGGTGGCGTGGGCATTGACGTGGTCCACCTCGGAGCGGTCGAGGCCCGCCTTCTCGAGGGCGCGGCGCGCCGCGCGCAGCGCCCCCACCCCGCCCGGCGCGGGCAGCGTGATGTGGTTGGCGTCCGCGCTGGCGCCGTAGCCGCAGACCTCGGCCAGGATCTCCGCGCCGCGCCGCTCCGCGTGCCCGGCTTCCTCGAGGACGAGCGTGGCGGCACCCTCTGCCATGACGAAGCCGTCGCGCCCGCGATCGAAGGGCCGGCTGGCGCCGGCCGGATCGTCGTTGCGCGTGGAGAGGGCGCGCATGGCCGCGAAGGCGCCCGCGAGCCCCTCGACGACCGGCGCCTCGGTCCCGCCGGCGAGCATGATCTCGGCGTCGCCGCGCAGGATCGTCTCGGCCGCCTCGCCGACGGCGTGGCCGCTGCTGGCGCAGGCGCTGACCGTGGCGAAGTTCGGGCCGAGGGCGCCGAAGGAGATGGCCACCTGGCCCGCCGCCAGGTTGGCGATGGCCATGGGCACGAAGAAGGGGCTGACGCGATCCGGCCCCCGGAGCGTGTGCACGGCGACCTGCTCGAAGAGCGTGGCCGAGCCGCCCAGGCCGGAGCCGATGATCGCCCCCGTCTCCTCCGCCAGGCGGCCCTCGAGCCGTTCGGGCAGCCCCGCCTGGTCCATCGCCTCGCGCGTGGCGACGAGTGCGAGCTGCGTGAAGCGATCCGTCCGCCGCTGCTCCTTGCGATCGAGCACGCGGCTCGCGTCGAAGTCGCGCACCTCCCCGGCCATGCGGCTCGCCAGGCGCCCGGGATCGAAGGACTCGATGGTCCGGATGCCCGACCCCCCGGCGACCAGGTTCGCCCAGAAGGTGGGCACGTCGTTGCCCAGCGGCGTGACCGCACCCATGCCCGTGACCACGACGCGGCGCCGGCCGGCCGGCGTCGGCCCGCTCACCGCACGAGCCGCCCCGTGCGGATGGTCGCTGCCCGGTAGACGTCGCCGGGCAGGCCGCGCGCGCCCACCTCCTCGGCGGTCGGCAGCGGGTCGTAGGGGGCGCGCTGGAGCTCCGCGCCCACCTCGTCGCCGTCGACCGTGACCAGCGCCCAGCCCGCGCCCGCGTCGCCGTCGAAGGCGAAGCCGCAGGAGCCCGGATTGCAGATGAGGCGGCGGCCGAAGTCGCGCACCTCGGCCACGTGGGTGTGCCCGCAGGCGATGACCCGCGCGTCGGTGCGTGTGATGCGCTGGATGGTGACGGACGGGTCCAGGTCGGTCGGCAGCCCCTCGGTCTGGCTGCCCGGCGAGCCGTGGCAGACCAGGACGAGCAGCTCCTCGGCGCGGATGCGTCGCTCGGCCGGCAGGCGACGCAGCCAGTCGAGGTCCGCGTCGCTGAGCTGGTCGTGGGTCCACTCCGCCACTGCCCGCTGGGCGGCCGGCACCTCCTCGAGCCAGGGGAAGGCGGCCGAGAAGTCGAAGTCGGCCACGGCGATGTCCGTGTTGCCCTGCACGACGTAGGCGCCGGCGGCCTCGAGCGTGCGCACGCGCGCGATCACCTCGCCCGGCCGTGGTCCGTTCATGACCAGGTCGCCGGTGATCGCGATCAGGTCGGGTCGGGCCTTCTCGATCGCCGCCAGGGCGGCATCGAACGCCGCCACGTTGCCGTGGATGTCACCCAGGACGGCGATGCGCGTCGCCATCAGCGGAGCACGCCGTCGGGCGGGATGATGAAGCTGATCGTCGCCTCGCAGGCGACCTCGCCGTCCACGCTGGCCACGCCGCGGCCGCGCCCGAAGCGGCGGCCGAGCTTCTCCATGGTCACCTCGAGCCGCAGCGTGTCGCCCGGCTGGACAACGCGCTTGAAGCGGCAGTCCTCGATGCCGGCGAAGAGGCCGATGCGCTCGCCGAAGCCCTCCTGCCTTGCCACATAGACGCCCATCGTCTGGGCCAGCGCCTCCACCTGGAGCACGCCGGGCATGACCGGCAGCCCCGGGAAGTGGCCCTGGAAGAACCACTCCGTGGCCGTGACCGCCTTGAGGCCGACGATGCGGCGGTGCTCCGGATCGTATTCGACGATGCGGTCGACCATCAGGAACGGCCAGCGATGCGGGATGAGCCCCTCGATCTCGCGCGTGGTGTGGACGGCGCCGGGCGTGGCCAGCGGGTCTGTCATCTAACCCTCACAGGAGTGGTCAAGCCTGGCTCCGCGCCGAGCCGGCCACGAAGGCGGCGCTGCCGACACGGTCCAGCAGGTTGGTCGTGAACGAGCCCTCCACGAAGGCGGGGTTGTCGAGGATTGCGCGGTGGAAGGACACGTTCGTGATCAGCCCCTCCACCACGAGCTCGCCCAGGGCAACCTTGGCGCGGGCGATGGCGGCCGGCCGGTCCGCGCCCCAGACGATGAGCTTGCCCAGCAGCGAGTCGTAGTAGGGCGGCACCTCGTAGCCGGCGTAGAGGTGGCTGTCCATGCGCACGCCGGGACCGCCCGGCGGCACGAAGGCCGTGACCGTACCCGTCTGCGGGCGGAAGTCGTGGGCGACGTCCTCGGCGTTGATGCGGAACTCGATGGCGTGGCCGCGCAGCTGGACGTCGGCCTGCGAGTAGCCCAGCGGCTCACCCGCGGCGATGCGGATCTGCTCGGCCACGATGTCGATGCCCGAGACCGCCTCGGTCACGGGGTGCTCGACCTGGATGCGGCAGTTGATCTCGATGAAATAGAAGCGGCCATCGCGGTCGACCAGGAACTCGAGCGTGCCCACGTTCTCGTAGCCGGCCGCGACGACGGCGGCGATGGCGCCCTCGCAGAGTGCGCGGCGGGCCGGCTCGTCGAGCGCGGGCGTCGGCGACTCCTCCACGACCTTCTGGTGGCGGCGCTGCACCGAGCAGTCGCGCTCGCCGACGTGGACGCCGTTGCCGTAGCGATCCACGATCACCTGGACCTCGACGTGGCGGTTCTCCTCCAGCCACTTCTCGAGGTAGAGCGAGTCGTCCCCGAACGCGCCGCGGGCCTCGGAGCGGCAGATCGGCAGCGCCTGCTGCAGCTCCCTCGGGGTGCGCACCATGCGCATGCCCCGCCCGCCGCCGCCGGCCGAGGGCTTGACGAGCACCGGGAAGCCGATGCGCTCCGCCTCGTCCAGCGCGTGCTCGTCGTCGCGCAGCATGCCCTCGGAACCAGGGACGATGGGCAGCCCGTGGCGTTCCAGGAGCTGTCGCGTGCCGGCTTTCGACGCGAAGCGCTCGAGGACGTCGGGCGGCGGCCCGATGAAGGCGAGCCCGTGGGCGCGCGTCATCTCGGCGAAGGCATCGTCCTCGGACAGGAAGCCGTAGCCGGGATGCACCGCGTCGCAGCCGGTGACGATGGCGGCCGAGAGGATGGCCGGCGCAGAGAGATAGCTGCGCTTCGCCTCGGCGGGCCCGATGCAGATGGCCTCGTCGGCCAGCCGCACGGCGCGGGTATCGCGGTCGGCCTCGCTGTAGGCCACGACGGCGCCGACGCCCAGGCTCCGGCAGGCGCGCAGGATGCGCAGGGCGATCTCGCCGCGGTTGGCGATGAGGATCCGCTCGAACACCCTCAGCCCTCCCGGGCGGGCTCGGCGCGCGGCGCCGGATCGAGCCGCACCAGCTCCTGGCCGTACTCGACGGCCTCGCCCTGCTCGGCCATGACGCGCGCGACGATGCCGTCGGCGGGCGCCACGACCTCCTGCCTCACGCCGAGCACGTCCACGTGGCCCAGGAGGTCCCCGCCGCGCACGGTCATGCCCGCGGCGATCCCCTCGCGGACCGTGAAGTAGCCCACGCCCGGGGAGATGGAGGCGAGGCGGACGGGCTCGGCGCGGCCGGATGCCTGCTGCTCCACCGGGCGCCCGGGCCCGACGGCCGCCAGCGGCGCGGCCTGGCCGTTGCCCGACGCGCTGCCGGTGTGACCGGCGCTGACGTGCCCGGCGCTGACGTGCCCGGCGCTGACGTGGCCCGTACGCCCCGAGCGTTTCCCCTCGCCGCCCTTGCCCACGCTCGCCGGCGAGGGCACGCTGCCCGCCACCACGCCGGCGTCGAGGGGGCGGCGCAGCCGGATGCGCCAGGCGCCGCGCTTCACCTCCAGCTCGCCCAGGTCGCTGGCGCCGAAGCGCGCGATGAGCGACGGCAGGACCTCGTCGGCGAGTCGGTCGATCGCCTCGCGGTCGCGCCGGGCGGTGCGCTCGCGGTCCGAGCGGTCGTCGTGGCTCACCTAGATCTCCTCGCGCAGCGGGGGGTCGTCGGTCTCGTCCGCGGCCTGCGGACGAAGCGGCGCTGGCTCGGGTCCGCCCACGGTGATCCCCGGCCGCTCCGGGCGCGGCGCGGCCATCGGCTGGGCGGTGGTGAAGGCGCCCATCGCCCGATAGCGCGCGTAGCGGGCCTCGAGCAGCTCGTCGATCCCGAGGCCGCCCAGGCGATCGAGCTGGGCGACGATGACCGGCCTGAGGCGCCGGGCGGTCTCGGCCGGGTCGTCCTGGGCACCCGCGCCGGGCTCGGGCACGACCTCGTCGACGACGCCCAACGCCATCTGCTCGCCCGCCGTCAGGCGCATCGCCGCGGCGGCTTCCTGCGCCGCATCCGCGGTGCGCCACAGGATGCTCGCGCAACCCTCCGGGCTGATGACGGAGTAGATGGCGTTCTCGAGCGCGATGACGACATCGCCGGCGGCCAGTGCGAATGCCCCGCCCGAGCCGCCCTCGCCGGTGAGGACGACGACGACCGGGACGCGCAGGCGGGTGAGCATGGCGATGGAGCGGGCGATCGACTCCGCCACGCCGCGTTCCTCCGCGGCCGGGCCCGGGAAGGCGCCCGGCGTGTCCACGAAGGTGACGACCGGGATCCCCAGCCGCTCGGCCAGGGCGAACAGGCGCATCCCCTTGCGGTACCCCTCGGGGTGCGGCATGCCGAAGTTGCGGCGGATGTTCTCCTCGGTCTCGGCGCCCTTCTGCTGGCCCACGAAGACGATCGGGCGGCCGTCGAGGCGGGCGAAGCCGGCCACGATGGCGGGATCGTCCCGGAAGAGTCGGTCGCCATGCAGCTCGACGACGTCCGTGGCCATCAGACCGAGCAGCTCGAGCGTGTGCGGCCGCTTGACGTCGCGCGCGTGCCTGACGCGCTCCCAGGCGTGCGCCCGGGCGTCGAGCGTGGCCGCGCCGGGCACGGTCGGCGCGTCAGCCACGGCCGGCCTCCCGCTCGCCGCCGGCCAGGAAGCCCAGCGGGTTGAAGCCGCCCAGCCCGGAGACGCCGTTGCCCGCCGTGGGCCGGGCGCCGACGCGCTCCTCCGCCGGGCGCAGGTACCCGAGCAGCAGCGTCAGGCGGCCGCGCAGCTCGTGGCGCGGCACGACCTGGTCCACGAAGCCGTGCTCGAGCAGGAACTCGGCGCGCTGGAAGCCGGGCGGCAGCGATTCGGCGATCGTGCCGGCGGCCACGCGGGCCCCGGCAAAGCCGATGAGCGCATTCGGTTCGGCCAGGTTGACGTCGCCGAGCGCGGCGTAGGAGGCGAAGACGCCGCCCGTGGTCGGGTCGGTCATGACGCTGACATAGGGCACGCCTTCCTCCGCCAGCCGCGCGACGGCGGCGCAGGTCTTGGCCAGCTGCATGAGCGCCAGCGTGCCCTCCTGCATGCGCGCACCGCCCGAGGCGGAAACGACGATGAGCGGGATCCGCTCGTCGAGCGCGTGCTCGGCGGCGCGGGTCACCTTCTCACCCACGACCGAGCCCATGGACCCGCCCATGAAGGCGAAGTCCATGACGCACAGCGCGACCCGCTGCCCGGCGATGCGCCCCGTGCCCCACACGGCTGCATCGCGCAGGCCCGTGGTCGCCTTCGCGGCGGCGAGGCGCTCGGGATAGGGTTTCTGGTCCACGAACGCGAGCGGGTCCACGGATTCGAGGTCGGCGTCGCGCTCCTCGAAGCTGCCCTCGTCGAGCAGGTGCGCCAGGCGGGCGTCGACGCGCAGGCGGAAGTGGTGGCCGCACCTGGGGCAGACGCGCAGGTTCTTCTCGAGCTGCTTGTTGTAGAGCATGTCCCCGCAGCTCGGACAGCGCGTCCAGAGGTCCGGCGGGAACTCGCCGCCACGCGGCCGGAAGGGCAGCTTGATGGGCATCAGGAGCGCACCTCCGGCGCGCTGGCTCGCCCGCGGTGCGCGGCACGGGCGGCACGGCCGAACGGCGTCCGGGGCGGGGCGGCGACCCGCCAGGCGAAGAGGGCGACGCCGGCGAGCGAGACGCCCGAGGCGATGGCCCCGCCGATGAGGACGCGGCGGCGGTCGCGGAGGGCCGGGCGGGCGGGCGCCGGCACGCTCGGGAACGCCGTGACCGTCGCGCGTTCAGCCGGGTGGCCTCCGGTCGCCGCGGCCCGCAGTCGTGCTGCGAGCGCCTCCTCGAACCGGAACGAGGGATGGAAGCGCACGAGGCGGCTCACCAGCAGCCGGGCGGCGGCACGCTCACCAGGGTCCAACGACGGCTCGTCGCCCATCGGGCGGGGGCCGGGCGCGCTCGCAGCGAGCAGGGATTCGAGGTAGAGGTCGACCTGCATGGCCTCCTCCTCGGTCGGCCGCCGGTCGGGACGCAGCAGGCTCATCGGGCCTCGTCGCGGTCGGGGCCCAGCTCGGCGGCGACCGAGCGAAGGGCGCGATGGATGAGGACGCGCACGGCGCCCTCCGAGCGGCCCAGGATGGCCGCGATCTCGCCCGTGGTCATCTCCTCGACGAAGCGCAGCACGAGCGCCCGGCGCCGGTCCTCCGGCAGCCGGTCGATGGCGCGCCAGGCGACGGCGAGCGTCTCGCGCTCGGCGGCACGGGCGGCGGGGTCGTCGAGGACGGCCGCGTCGAAGGCGGCGTCGAGCGGAGCCTCCGGGTGGCGGCGGACGTGCCGCCGCTCGTTGGCGAGGGCGTTGCGGGCGATCCGGAAGAGCCAGACGCGGAACGTCGAATCGGCCCCCTCGCCGCGCTCGTCGAAGCGGGGCAGGGCGCTGAGCGCGCGCAGGAAGACCGCCTCGGTCACGTCCTCGGCGCGGTGATGGTCGCGCAGCTCGTAGAGGGCGAAGCTGTACACCTGTCCCACGTATTTCCGGTAGAGCGGCTCGAATGCCCGCGGGTCCCGCCGAGCCGCTTCCACGGCCGGGCGATCCGCGTCGAACGGGATGGGGCGCGCCGATGCCCGCTCCCCTGCTCTCCAGAACACCGGGGAAGTCTAGCCGTTACATCGCGGCACGGCCATCAGACGACCCGGCAGCGGACCACCTCGCCGCTGTCGACCTCGCGCACGCCCGCCCCGGGGTGATCGAGGAGCAGCGCCCCCGACTCCGGGTCCACGCCGATCGCGGTGCCCACGAGCCGCTCCTCGCCAAGGTCGACCTCGACCGCCCGCCCGGTGGTCAGCTGGCGTACCGACCAGCCGCCGACGTCGAAGCGGCCCCCGCGAAGCGCGACGTAGCGGGGCTCCAGGCGCGCCAGGAAGCCCGCCAGCAGCGCGTCCCGGTCGATCGGCCGGCCGCCGGCGACCTCGCGCAGGCTCGTCATCGCGTCCGCCAGCTCCACCGGGAAGCCGGCCGCGGCCCAGTCCGCGTTCACCCCGATGCCCACGACGGCACTCGCGATGTCGCCCGCCGCGTCGACGGCCGTTTCGCCGAGGACCCCAGCGAGCTTGCGCGGCTGCCGATCCGGCGCGAGGGCGACGAGGTCGTTCGGCCACTTCAGCCAGAGCGTGCGCTCGCGCAGGCCGGCCGCGTCCTCGGCCGCGTCGATCATGGCCAGGGCCACCACCGCCCCCAGCCGCCAGCCGTGGAGCGCGGCCAGGCCGTGTGGCCGGAACCCGACCGACAGCAGCAGCGCGGCCCCCGAAGAAGCCTGCCACGTCCGGCCCAGCCTGCCCTGTCCGGCGCGCTGGACGTCGGCGACCGCGACGGCGACCTCGGGCAGGCCGGCATCGAGCCAGCCGCGCACGACGCGCTGCGTCGAGTCGACCTCCGCGAAGCGCTCGAGGCGCGAGAGGAAGGGCGTCGCCGTCGTTCGGTCCTAGCCCGCCGCCGCGGAGGCTCCGGCGCCGGCTGCGTCCGGCCGCTCCAGGGCGAACGCGGCGTGGAGTGCCCGGGCGGCCGTCTCGACGTCGTCCTCGGCGATGATGCAGGTGATGCGGATCTCCGAGGTCGAGATCATCTCGATGTTGATGCCCGCGTCGGCGAGCGCGCCGAACATGCGCGCCGCGTAGCCCGGCGCGTTCTGGATGCCGGCCCCGACGATCGAGACCTTGGCCACCGCCGAGTCGGTGGTCAGCTCGCGGGCGCCGAGCTGGCGCACGACGGGGTCGAGGAGCCTGCGCGCCCGGGCCAGCTCCGTCGAGGGGATGGTGAAGGAGAGGTCGGTCGCGCCGGCGTGGCCGACGTTCTGGACGATCATGTCCACGTTGATGCCGGCCGCGGCGAGCGGCTCGAAGACCGTGCGCGCCACGCCCGGCCGGTCGGGCACGGCCACCAGCGTCACCTTCGCCACGTGGCGGTCGGTGGCCAGGCCGCGCACCTTGTTACGCTGCTCCACGTCGGGGTCCTCCTTGATGCGCGTGCCGGGATGATCGGAGAAGGTCGAGCGCACCGCGATCTCCACGCCGTTCACCCAGCCCAGTTCGACGGCGCGGGTCTGCATGACCTGGGCACCCTGCCCGGCCAGCTCGAGCATCTCCTCGTAGCCGATGATCGGGAGCAGCCGGGCGTCGGGGACGACGCGCGGGTCGGCGGTGAAGATGCCCTCGACATCGGTGTAGATCTCGCAGCGATCGGCGCCGAGACGCGCCGCGAGGGCGACCGCGGTCGTGTCCGAGCCGCCCCGCCCGAGCGTGGTCACTTCGCCCGCGGCGTGGCTCTCGTCCGTGGCCCCCTGGAAGCCGGCCACGATGACGATCCTGCCCGCGCCGATCTCCTTGCGCACGCGTGCCGGATCGACGTTGGCGATGCGCGCCCGGCCGTGGCTCGTGTCGGTGCGGATGCCGGCCTGCGCCCCGGTCAGGCTGATGGCGGCGTTGCCGAGCGCGTGGAGCGCCATCGAGACGAGCGTCGCGCTCTGGTGCTCGCCGGTCGCGAGGAGCATGTCCAGCTCGCGCGGATCGGGCTCGTCGGTGATCGCCGCGGCGAGGCCGAGCAGCTCGTCGGTCGTGTCACCCATGGCGCTGACGACGACCACGAGGTCGACGCCGTCGGCGCGCTCGCGCGCGATCCGGCGTGCGACGTGCCGGATCCGGTCGGCCGTGGCGAGCGACGAGCCGCCGTACTTCTGGACGACGAGCGGGGTGGGCATGGCGCGGCGATTCTAGCGGGCGTGCGGGCGGGCCAGCCGCGCCTCCGAGTCGTACGCTACGGGCCGGCACCGCCTGGAGTCAGCGCATGACGCTCATCCCGCTTCTCAAGCTCGTCCACGTGCTGGCCGCGATCGTCGCGGTCGGCGCCAACGTCACGTACGCCATCTGGCTGCGCCGGGCGGGACGGGATCGGGTGCGGCTGCTCTTCGTCATCGAGACCGTGCGCGCCATCGACCGCCGCGTGGCCAACCCGGGCTACGTCGTGCTGCTCGTCACGGGCGTGCTGATGATCGCCGGCGGGCTCTACTCGTTCACCACGGGCTGGATCGTCGCGGCGGTCGGCCTTTACGTGCTGACGGCGCTGCTGGGCCTGCTGGCCTTCGCGCCGGCCATCCGCCGCCAGCTCGCCGAGGCGGCGAAGGACCCGGCCTCGACTACCTATGCCGCGGCCGCCTCGCGCAGCGCCGCCCTCGGTCTGCTCACGACCGCGATCGTCGTCGCCATCGTCGCGCTCATGGTGCTCAAGCCCTTCTGACGGCCGGCAGCTCCCGAGCCGCTACTTGGCCTCGATGACCACGGCGCCCGCGTTGCGCGGCGGGACGATCTGCACGCTGCCGGCGAGATCGAGTTCGGCGGCAGCCGCCATGAATGCCGACTCGATGGCGGTCAGCACCCGCAGCGAGTCGCCGAAGGCGATGACGGTCGAGCCCGAACCGGCCAGGCAGGCCCCGAGTGCGCCTGCCCCGCGCGCCGCCGCGGTCAGGCGCGGCAGGGCCGGGAAGACCTCCGCCCGGTATGGCTCGTGGAGCCGGTCCTCGGTCAGGGCGCGCAACGTGTCGGTCCGCCCGGAGGCGAGGCCGGCCACGCCGAGGGCGACGCGGCCGAGGTTGAAGACGGCGTCGCGGTGCGGCACCTCGCGCGGCAGCGCCGCGCGCATGGCGCTCGTCGAGAGCGGCACGTCGGGCACGAAGAGCACCGCGCGCAGGTCGCGCGGAACGTCGAAGCGGATGGTCTCCGGCCGCCCGTCCACGAGGGTCACCACGACGAAGCCCCCAAGCAGCGCGGCGGCCGCGTTGTCGGGATGGCCCTCGATCTCGATCGAGAGCGTGAGCAGTCGACGCTGGTCGAGACCACCGCCCGTCAATGCATCCGCGGCCACGAGACCGGCAACGGTCGCCGCGGCCGACGAGCCGAGCCCGCGCGCGAGCGGGATCCGGTTGGTCATCTTGACGCGGAAGCCGATGTCCGCGGGCACCTGCCCCAGTGCCCAGCGCAACCCGGTCTCGAGGGAGATGATGAAGCGGTTGTCGCGGCTGGCCGGGAGGATGCCGGCTCCCTCCCCCTCGACCGAGAGCTCCAGGCCGGGCACGTCGGTCAGCTCGACCTCGAACCGGTTGCGCAGGTCGAGGGCGAGGGCGAGGGCGTCGTAGCCGGCCCCGAGGTTCGCGGCAGATGCGGGCACGTCCACCACGACGCGCCGGTAGCGGAGCCCGGCCGGCGGAGGTGCCACCTCCGGCGCAGTGGCGGCTTCGGGCGCTGCGCCCTCGGCGGTGGCCTCGTCGGCCTGCGTCTCTTCTACCACCCGAGCACCTCCATGACCCCCGCCGTCGTCGCCGGCGCCACGAGCATCCGGGCCGCCTGGGCGGTCGCCGTGTCCGGGTCCTTCAGCCCATGTCCGGTCAGGACACACACGATGGTAGCGGAGGGGTCGATCGCGGCCTCCGTCACGAGCTTGCGCACCCCCGCCACCGCGGCCGCCGAGGCCGGCTCGCAGAAGACGCCCTCCAGGTGGGCCAGGTCGCGGTAGGCGGCGAGGATCTCATCGTCGGTGACCGCGTCGATCCTCCCGCCCGACTCGTCACGCGCGCGCTCCGCCGCGCGCCACGAGGCCGGGTCGCCGATGCGGATGGCCGTGGCCACCGTCTCCGGCTGGTCGACCCGGTGGCCGAGCACGATGGGTGCCGCTCCGGCCGCCTGGAACCCGAGCATCACGGGCCGCGTTTCCACCAGCCCGGCGTCACGGTACTCGTTGAATCCCTTCCAGTAGGCGGTGATGTTGCCGGCGTTGCCGACGGGGATGGCCAGGTAGTCCGGGGCGCCACCGAGGTCGTCGCAGACCTCGAAGGCGGCCGTCTTCTGGCCCTGGATGCGATACGGGTTGACCGAGTTGACCAGCGTCACGGGGTGGCCGTGGGCGCTGCCCTCCTCGGCCAGCTCGCGCACGATGCGCAGGGCCTCATCGAAGTTGCCCTCCACGGCCACGATCTTCGCCCCGGCGATCTGCGCCTGGACGAGCTTGCCGGCCGCGATCCGGCCGGCCGGCAGCACGACGATGACCTCCAGCCCTGCGCTGGCGCCGTACGCCGCGGCGGAGGCGGAGGTGTTTCCGGTGGAGGCGCAGATGATCGCCCGCGCGCCGGATTCGAGCGCCTTCGCCACCGCCATGGCCATGCCCCGATCCTTGAAGGAGCCGGTGGGGTTCATGCCCTCGAGCTTGAGGTGCAGCTCCGGGCATCCGATCTCGCGGCCCAGCCGCGTCGCGTGGACGAGCGGCGTGTAGCCTTCACCCAGCGAGAGCGGGGGCGTCGCGTCCGTGAGGGGCAGAAAGGCGGCGTAGCGGTGGAGCAGGCGAGGGCGCGCCTCAGCCGTGGCGTGCTGTTGGCGGAGGTGCCGCAGCACGTCGCTCACGCGCATGGGCCGTCGGCCTCACGCTCTCGAGGGGAATCCATGGCGCCGATCGTACCAGCGCCGCCGAGGGCCCACCGACCGCCGTCGCCCGAAACGGGCCGGTCGGCCCTACCGACCCGGCGTGGCGGGACCCACGCTCGGCGACCACGGTCCCCCGCCGTCCCGAACCCAGGAGATCCTCCCATGCCCGACGACACCTTCGTACCGCACACGATGGGCCAGCAGTTCGGACGCCGCAGCTGGGCCGAGCCCTGGAAGATCAAGATGGTCGAGCCCATCCGCCAGCTCGACCGGGCCGGCAGGGAACGCGCCATCCGCGAGGCCGGCTACAACACCTTCCTCCTGCGTTCCGACGACGTCTACATCGACCTGCTGACCGACTCCGGCACGAGCGCCATGAGCGATCGCCAGTGGGCGGCCATCATGCTCGGCGACGAGGCGTACGCCGGCAGCCGCAACTACTACCACCTCGAGGAGGCGATCCAGCGGCGCTTCGGTTATCGCTTCGTGGTGCCGACCCACCAGGGCCGGGGCGCCGAGCACCTCATCAGCCGGACGGCGATCAAGCCCGGCCAGTGGGTGCCGGGCAACATGTACTTCACCACCACCCGCCTCCACCAGGAGCTGGCCGGCGGCACGTTCGTGGACGTGATCGTCGACGAGGCCCACGACCCGACCAGCCTGCACCCCTTCAAGGGCGACATCGACCTGGCCAGGCTCGAGGCGCTCATCGCCCGCGTGGGGCCGGAGCAGATCGCCTACGTCAGCCTGGCGGCGACCGTGAACATGGCCGGCGGGCAACCGGTGAGCATGGCCAACGTCCGCGCGGTCGGCGAACTGTGCCGGCGGCACGGCATCCGGCTCTTCCTCGACGCGACGCGGGTCGTCGAGAACGCCTTCTTCATCGAGGAGCGCGAGCCCGGCTTCGCCGGTCGCTCGGTGGCCTCGATCGTGCACGAGTTCTGCTCCCACGCCGACGGCGCCTGGATGAGCGCCAAGAAGGACGGCCTGGTCAACATCGGCGGCTGGCTCGCGGTCAACGACGAGGAGCTGTTCGAGGCGCTGCGCAACCTCGTCGTCGTCTACGAGGGACTGCACACCTACGGCGGTCTGGCCGGTCGGGACATGGAGGCGCTCGCGGTGGGCATCGAGGAGTCGATGGAGGATGCCTACATCCGCGCCCGCATCGGCCAGGTGCGCTACCTGGGCGAGCTGCTCACGGACTGGGGCGTGGCGCTCGTGCAGCCGGTCGGCGGCCATGCCGTCTTCCTCGATGCGCGGCGCTTCTACCCGCACCTGCCCCAGGACGCCTTCCCGGCCCAGACACTCGCCGCGGAGCTATACCTCGACTCCGGCGTGCGCTCCATGGAGCGCGGCATCGCCTCGGCCGGCCGCGACCCGCAGACCGGCGACCACCATCGTCCCAGGCTGGAGCTGACGCGGCTGACGATCCCGCGCCGCGTCTACACCCAGGCCCACATGGATGTCGTGGCCGAGTCGGTCAAGGCCGTCTGGGACGCCCGCGAGTCGGCCACCGGCCTGCGCATGGTCTACGAGCCGAAGTACCTGCGCTTCTTCCAGGCGAAGTTCGAGCCGCTTGCCGTCGGAGAGGCCGCGACGAGTGAGACCGGCGGGTCTGAGGCCGCCTACTCTTCGAGCAGGGGGTAGAGCGGGCCTCCGACCCGGGCGGCGCGCGCCTCGGCGCGCCCCTGCTCGAGGCTGACCGGCTCGGTCACGGCGCCACCGCCGTGGGGCAGGAGGTAGAACCAGCGCCGTGTCCCGGAGAGGGCGTCGGCGACCGCCGAGGCGCGATCGGCGGGCGGCAGGCCCGCCCAGGTGGAGCCGATCCCCCGCGCGATGGCCACGAGGTCGCCCAGGACCGCGCTGCTGGTCGCCTCGCCGCCGGCGCCGGGGCCGCCGAAGCGCACCCGCCCGATGGGCTCGCCGGCCAGCTCCACGATGTTCGTCACGCCCCCCGTCCGCCCGAGCGGCGACTCGGCCGGCACGGCCGAGGGGAGCACCGCGGCCGCGACGGCGCCGTCCTCCCCCCGCTGCGCCCGAGCCACCAGCTTGACCACGAGGCCGAGGCCGGCCGCGGCGGCGATCGCCTCGGCGGTCACGCCGGTGATGCCCGGCGCCGCATCACCCGCCACCACGGGGGGCGAGCGGCGGATCGCGGTCACGTCCAGCCACTCGCCGAAGGCCAGCCGGGTCAGGATGGCCAGCTTGTCGGCGGCGTCGCGGCCCTCGACGTCGCCGCTCGGATCGGCCTCGGCGTAGCCGCGTGCCTGGGCATCGGCGAGGACCGCGGCGTAGTCCCCGCCCGCCTCGGTCATGGCCGTGAGGATGAAGTTCGTCGTGCCGTTGACGATGCCCGAGATGCTCGACCAGCGGTTCGCGGCCAGGTCCGCGGCGAGCGGCCCGAGGACGGGGATGCCGCCCCCGACGGCCGCCTCGAAGCGCAGCGACGATCCCGTGCGCCGCGCCTCCGCCTCCAGCTCCGCACCGCGCCGGGCGAGCAGCGCCTTGTTGGCCGTGACCACGGAGCGGCCGCCGGCCAGCGCGGTGGCGATGAGCTCCCCGGCCGGCTCGAGGCCGCCGATCAGCTCGACCACCACGTCCGCGCCGGGGTCCACGGCCACGGCGGCGAGGTCGTCCGTGCGCACGATGGCCCGCGGCAGCGTCACCGCGCGCGGTCGATCCGGGTCGCGCACCCCGACCGCGACGAGGTGGATCGGCCGGCCGCCGGCGGCCCGGGCGAGGTCCGGGCCACGCTCCAGCAGGCCGCGCGCCACGGCGCCGCCGACCGTGCCGAGGCCGAGCAGGGCGACGCGAAGGGGGGTGCGGGCCGGAGTCCGAAGGGTCACGCGTCGATTGTATGACCCGACGACCGCCCTAAAGCGAAGCGACCGCCGCAAACGCGACGGCCGCCTGGTTGCTGCGCGGGCCGTGACGGCCCGTGCTGCCTATGACCAGCGCTTGCCGGCCTCGAGGACGACGGCTGAGCTGATGACGGCAGACATGACGATGAGGAAGCGGTATGCCCAGGATGTGAGCTGCTGCTTCATCGTCAGGACCACCGCGTCCCAGCGCCGATCGTCAGCGCCATCGACGCCACCGCCGACAGGAACAACATGAAGCGCGCCAGGTTCGCCTTCATCTGGATCGAGCCTCCCTAGAGGGGGGTTCCTGCGGTCCCCGACCCGGCAACCGGGCTACCTCCGGCGACACGGAGGCCCCTGGCTTTGCGTCCCCGCCTCGCGACGGGTTTGCCCTGGACGGTTCGGCGATCGGGTGGTGAACCTCACCGCCGAAGCCGACTCTATGAACGGGCCGGTTCGACCGCTATGGGCCGTGGGTACCGTGCGCCGAGGCATTCGGGGGAGTTTCCGGGGCGCACCATCCCCCGACCGCGCGGAGCTCGGTCAGACGCCCGCTTGCGGCGGCGCGCCACCGACCGGGACGACCAGGCGAGGCAGGCGGTCAACGGGCCGGCGCATGACGGCCAGGATGAAGACGAACACCCCGGCGCCGATGAGCACGTCGCCGACGCTGAAGACGTTGGCCAGGGGCAGTCCACGCGGCATGGCGAAGACGTCCGTGAGTGGTGCCAGCAGGACGTTGGCGCTGGTCATGCTGTTCGAATAGCCGGCACCGAGGTGCTTCCCGAGCGCAGCGAGGGCATCCGGCGTCGTCGGCATGAAGCCCCCGTTGGCCACGATCGCCACGAGGTTGGACGCAGCTCCGACGGCTACCAGCGGGAACCCCGGCAGCGCGATGTTGGACAGGACGAAGAGCAGCGTGGCGAAGGTGGACGCGATGTACGCGAACGGCGCCACCCCGCCGAGCAGATCGCCGACCGGGGTCGAGAATATGAGGAGCTGGACCCCGAGGCTGAGCAGCGCCACGGCTGGCCAGCGGAAGTGGAGGTGCCCGAGCGGCACGATGGAGCCGCCGACCAGGAGCCCGACGATGAGAGCGATGACGAGCGGGTAGAGGATGAACATGGCTACCCCGCGCTGCGGGGCGGCCACCCCGTGGCCGAGAGCGCAGGCGGACTCATGCGGCCGGCCCGAGCGCTTCGACGGAAGGGTCGACGCAGTGGTCGAGGGCAGCCACGCCGGGAGCCTGCCCCTCGAAGGTCGGCGCCGGCTCGGGCGAAGACTGGTGGACCTGGACCCCGCCGCGGTCGAGGAGACGCAGGAAGGCCCCCACGACGAGCGGGTCCCACTGACTGCCCGACCCCCGGCGCAGGTGGTCGAGTGCCACGTCGACGGGCATCGCGGCCCGATACGAGCGATCGGCGGTCATCGCATCGAAGGCGTCCGCCACGGCCACGACGCGACTTCCGAGCGGGATCGCCTCGCCCGCCAGACCGTGCGGGTAGCCCTGGCCGTCCCAGCGCTCGTGGTGGTGGAGGACGATGCCGGCACCTTCCCGGAAGAGCTCGAAGTGAACCAGGATCTGGGCGCCGATCTCGGTGTGCAGCCACATGGCGGCCTTCTCCTCGTCGTCGAGTGGACCGGGCTTGAGGAGCACACGGTCGGGTACGCCGATCTTGCCCAGGTCGTGGACACTCGCGGCCTGCTCGACAAGCATGACCTCGTTCTCGTTCATGCCCAGTTCGCGAGCGAGCTCGACGGCGTAGCCGGCGACGCGCTCCGAATGGTGGAAAGTCGACCGGTCCCGATGGTCCACGATCTGGGCCAGCGATCGGATGGCCGATTGTGTCTGCGTCTCCAGTTGCCGGATGTGCTGGAGCGCCCGGCTGATCACCGCCGTGGGTGGCGCAAGGAGAACGGTCCAGATCGGCTCGACCATCCAGATCACCGCAAGGAGCCCGCCGAGGGTCTCGGCACCGATCTCCATCAGCAGCGTTCGTGTCCAGTTCGTGCGCAGGATGTACGCGAGCGGCTGCTCGGACGCGATGGCGATGATCGAGCTGGTCAGCAGCCAGTTGACGACGTAGTACGTGGCGCTCGCGACGATCAGGATGCCGAACCAATGGAAGGGCTGATCACCGTGATCGATGGTCAGGCGGGCGATGTCCAATGGGTCGCCGATGAGCCCCAGCGCGAAGGACGTGACCGAGGCCGTCAGGACGAAGGCAGAGACGTTGAAGACGACCTTGAGCAGGGGCCGACGCGCCACCAGCTCCTCGAAGAGAACGGCCAGGCCGATGGCCACGGCGGCCCACGGCGCCGGGACGAGCAGCAGGATGGCGATGTGCGCGATGGTGGCGACCGAGACCTCGCCGCCGCGCGACAGGGGCACCGCCACGAACTCGAGCGCTGCAGCCAGGATCGTCAGGGCTATCGCAGCGGGGATCCACGCCGAGGCCGGCGCGTGCCAGGTGCCGGGCAGGAACAGCGAGCCGACGCCGAGGACCACGACGAGGACCACGAAGCGTCGGATGCTCGCCCGCAACCAGCGTGAGGGCGAGACCGAGGCAAGGATCCCCCGGATCAGCGGAGCGTCGATCTGGCGCCGGCGCGCGATCTCCAACGTGGGTGTTCCCTCGGCTTTACAAGCGGGCGCAAGCGATGCACGTTCCCGGGCTGATGATGCAGGGCGCCCGGGCCTGGGGCGTATAGCCCGATAGTCCCGGCGGGGATCACCTTGACGCTCTCATGGCCGGGACCTGCCGCTGGCGGTCGGTGCCCCCTGCTAGACTCGCCGGCCATGAGCGCAGCCGCCGCGACCCCGCCCCGCAACCGCGTCTTCAGCGGCGTCCAGCCCTCGGGCCTGCCGCACGTGGGCAACTACCTGGGTGCCTTCCGCAACTACATCGCGATGCAGGAGACCCACGATGCGATCTACTGCATCGTCGACTACCACGCCCTCACGAGCACCCACGACGCGGAGCTGATCCGACTCAATACGTACGAGATGGCGCTGGGCCTGCTGGCCCTGGGGCTCGACCCGGAGCGCGCCGTCCTCTTCCGCCAGTCGGACCGTCCCGAGCACGTCGAACTCTCCTGGCTCTTCGCCACGGTCACGCCGGTGAGCTGGGTGGAGCGCACGCCCTCGTTCAAGGAGAAGAAGCGCAACCAGCCCGAGGACGTCAACCACGGGTTGCTCACCTACCCCATCCTGCAGGCCGCCGACATCGCCATCTACCACGCGAAGTACGTGCCGGTGGGCAAGGACCAGGCGGCGCACCTGGAGCTGGCGCGCGAGATCGTACGCGCCTGGAACGCCCGCTACGGCGACTACTTCGTCGAGCCGCTGGCCGTCTTCACCGACTCGCCCATCGTCAAGGGCACCGACGGCGTCAACAAGATGTCGAAGTCCCTGGGCAACGTCGTCGACATCTTCGCCGAGCCAGCTGTGGTGCGGAAGCAGGTCACCTCGATGGTCACCGACACCGAGCGCATCCTGCGCACGCAGCCCGGCCGCCCCGAGGTGTGCAACGTCTGCCAGCTGCACCGCTTCTTCGGCGATGACTATGAGGCCATCTGGGACGGCGAGCGCACCGCACGCACCGGCTGCGTGGACACGAAACGCCTGCTGGCCGAGCGCATGATCGACTTCTTCGCCGGGGCCCGGGAGCGCCGCGCCGAGCTGGCCGCCAAGCCCGGCTACGTCGAGGAGGTGCTGCGTGCCGGGGCCGAGCGACTGGCGCCGCTGGCGCGCGAGACCCTGGGCGAGTGCCACGCGCGGATGGGGCTCGGCCCGCTCCGCTGACGGGGCGCGGCAGGCGCTAGACTCGACCGATGCTGGGGCCGATGGAGGATCGCGAACGCCGCTGGCTGGGCGCGCTGCTCGTGCTGGGCACGATGACCGTCGCGGTGATCCTCATCGGACAGGTGGCGGCCATCGTCAGCTACTTCAACGACATCATCCTGATCTTCTTCCTGGCCTGGCTGCTCGCCTTCATCCTCTCGCCCGTCCCGACCACCGTCGAGCGCTGGGTGCCGAGCCTGCCGAGGATCGTCGTCGTCGTCGTCACCTACCTGGTGCTGCTGGTCGGCCTGCTGCTCGTGGCCATCGTCGCGGCGCAGGCGCTGGCCGGCTCGATCTCGGCCTTCATCGACAGCCTGCCCGGCATCGCGGCCTCACTGCCGGAGCTCCTGGCCCCGTGGCAGCGCCTGCTCGACCAGTTCGGCCTGCGGATCGACCTGCTGTCATCGGCCCGGACCGTCCTCGACGCTGCCGGGTCGTTCGGCGGCACCCTCGTCGGTCCGCTGACCGACCTCGCCCTGGCCAGCCTCTCGATCATCGGCAACCTCGTGCTCGTCCTGGTCTTCTCGCTCTACATCGTCATGGACCGGGACCGGATGCTCGACTTCATGGGCCGCCTCGTCCCGCCGCGCTACACGGCCGAGTTCCGGCTGCTGCGCACGAGCATGGCGCGCTCTTTCGGCGGCTTCCTGCGCGGACAGGCCATCCTCGGCCTCGTCTACGGCGCGGTGGCGGTGGTCACCCATACGGTGCTCGGTCTCGACTTCACCGGCGCCTCGGCCGTCCTGTCCGGCGTGCTCATGGCCGTGCCCTTCTTCGGGCCCTTCTTCGCCTGGGCGCCGCCGGTCATCGTGGCCATCCTCACGGCGCCCGACCAGGTCGGGCTGACCCTGGCCATCATGGGCCTCGCCCTGCTGGCGGAGATGAACGTCGTGCAGCCGCGGATCATGGCCGACACGGTGGGCATCCATCCGCTCGTCGTCCTCGCCTCGGTGATCATCGGCGCCAAGCTGGCCGGCATCCCTGGCGCCATCTTCAGCGTGCCCATCGCGGCCGTGCTCTCAAGCTTCTTCTTCTACTACCTGAACCGGTCCGCGCTCGCGGCGGGTGACGTGGCCACCCGCGCTGCGCGGGTGGTGGAGGCGCGCGAGGGGCGGCCCATCCGTGTGCCCACGCCCCCCACGGCGGCCGACGAGGTGAGGGGTGGCTTCGAGCCTCCCCAGGCGCCCCAGCCGGGCACGTGAGCGGCACTCACCGGCCCAGGCCCGCCCGCCCCGGCGCCGATCGGCCCGGTGGAGAGGGGCGCCACGACATCGCGCGCGTCGAGCGGCGCGACGTGGACCGCGAGCGGGGTGAGCCGCTGGCACACGGGGAACACGGCGCGACCCGGCCGAGGGCCACGACCCGCCAGGCCCGGCCGCTCGGCGAATGGGACACGCGACCGCGCATCCTGATCACGAACGACGACGGCATCGAATCGCGCGGGCTGCTCTCGCTGAAGCAGGCGCTCGAGCCGCTGGGCGACGTCACGGTCGTGGCGCCGGACACGAACCAGTCCACGGTGGGGCACCAGAAGACGCTCATGCGCCCGCTGCGCGTGCGCGAGCGGAAGCTGGCCGACGGCTCGCGCGGCTATTCGGTGGACGGCTCGCCGACCGACGCAGTCAGCCTGGCCTTCCTGGGCTACTTCGGCGTCACCTTCGACCTCGTCGCCTCCGGCATCAACTACGGCGCCAACCTCGGCGACGACATCACGTACTCGGGCACGGTCAGCGCGGCCATGGAGGCGGTCATCAACGGCTGCCCGGCCTTCGCCGTCTCGCAGGAGTACTACCAGCACCCCGATTTCTCGCTGGCGGCCGCGGCGGCGCACACGGCAGCCGTGAACATCCTCGAGCACGGCCTCGGTCCGGGCGAGCTGATCAACATCAACGTGCCGGCCATCCGGGCCGAGGAGTGCGAGGGCTTCGAGGTCACGCGCATGGGCCAGCGCGTCTACCAGGATCAGCTCATCGAGCGGCTCGACCCCCGCGGCATCCCCTACTACTGGATCGGCGGCCCGCCCCCCTCCGGTCTCGCCGAGCCGGGCACCGACTTCCACGCCGTCGTCAACCGGCGCATCGCGGTCACGCCCATCCAGCTCGACCTGACCGCCCGCCGCCTGATCGGCCGGCTGCGCAGCTGGGAGTGGCGGCTGCCCGACGAGGGTTGACGGTCTGGCCCGTTCCCCGGTCGGGCGCGTTGTTCCTGGAACACCAGAGGGCGCGAATCGGGTCGACGCGCGGCCTCCGGACCCCCTG
>Ga0334722_10001583_pt1 | contig 27992 bp, 28 predicted proteins | sample C3_bottom_MG_FD_207210 | JGI IMG/M metagenome (GOLD analysis project Ga0334722, IMG submission 207210) | Sediment microbial communities from Yellowstone Lake, YNP, Wyoming, USA - C3_bottom | ecosystem: Environmental > Aquatic > Freshwater > Lake > Sediment | place: USA: Wyoming | collected... | reverse complement strand
TTGGTTTGACTCCAGAAACTCGTGCAGCTCCCTGGCGTTGTTTTGGATCCCGCCACTGATCAACACGACCGGCAATTATTTTTTTGTGGTCACAGGGGGGGATCTACCCAAAAGTTTTGAAAATTCGAAAATTTTTCGAAAGCGGGTAAGTGTGGTCAAAGGAAAGGGCTGGGGCAAAAGATGTATACGTCAACAATGGCCACTATTTTTGGGCTTCGCAATCTGTCAAAGGTAGCACCAGGGTAGTACCAACAAAAAAAGCACCTAACCAAAAGTGAGTTAAGTGCTTGATTTTGTTGGTGGGCCATCGGGGACTCGAACCCCAAACCTACTGATTAAGAGTCAGTTGCTCTAGCCAGTTGAGCTAATGGCCCTGAAAGGTGGCCAAAGTATCATAACTGTTGGGAGAGGTCAAGGAGATTAGCCCTGGCGCATAGATTTTTTTTAGATGCTAACGGTACCCATGTAAAAATAACAGCTACAGCATTGGGATAGGCCCTCCCGAAGGGTCGTTGAACTTTGTGCAAAGCTATCTGAGTTGTTGGCAAGCAGATAGTAAGAAAATATTCTTTTCACTTGACATAAAGATTATTAATGTGATGGAATAAGCTCAATAGAATACGAAAAAGTAAAAAGGAGAGTTGCCGATTGGCTTCGGCAAAAATGCGAAACTGGTGAACATCTTACGAATGGCTTGCTAAATTAGCAGTAATTTGGCAAGGATAGAGCAAACCTGGAAGGGGGGAAAGATGAAGACCACGACGTGTGCGGTAATGTTGGGCTGTTTAGTATTGATGATGGGTGAAATGTGTTTAGCGGACAATACGCCAACAAACAAGGCGCCGACAACAAAGGATGAGCAGGTTGCCGAGTTGGGTACGATCAAAGATAATGACCACCTGCGTACCTGGGTGAATTCGATCAAGCCTGCAGCCGGTCACGTTGAGCCAGTACACCAAGGAACTAGCTATTGGAATCAGTCAGTGCGGCGCGAGAATCTGAAACACTTGCAGGAATAAGAAGAGGGAGGGGGGAATGATCTCCAATTTCAAAAAATCACGCCCCCCATTTTTCAAATCGTCAGATCATCCCGCCATGAAGTCCGCGGGCCGCCATGACCGGCCGTGCTCCAGTCACGGATCGGGGCAATAGCAGAGAGTTCCTCCTTGCGGCCCAATCGGGAGAGGCGGTCATGGATTGACTGCCAGATGCACGGAATGTCGGCGTGGATCTCGCACCGGCCACCAACTGAACCGCCGCAGGGGCCATTCATCAAACTCTTGGCGCAACGGGCCACCGGGCAAAGCCCGCCGGTGAGATGCAGCACACAATTCCCACAACCAGCGCATTGCTCAGTCCACTTCCCCTGCTCCATAGAACCGCCCATGCAGGTGGTGTTGACGCCAGGATAGACCCGGGCCATGGACCTGATATTGGCGATAAAGTTAACGCCAACCCCGCAGGCCATAGAGACAATGGCGTCATACTGACCATCCCACTCATCAAGACCATCAATGTACTCCTTGTCACACTGGCGCACCAAGGTGCCAGTAATGGTCGTCAATTTCTTCCCCACCTTCTGACAGCCAAGCCTCAGCAGTGAGGCCAGGATTTCTACCTCCCGTTCGCCACCGGCGGAACAGACAGACACACAGCCGCGGCAGCCCAAGACCAAAACCCTATTGAAATCTTTGACCATGTCAACAATTTCAGCCACTGGTTTACGTTTTGCGATAATCATTTACTCTCCCCCTTGAATGGGCTGGGGCCCAGATTCCGAATGGTCGTGTCCATTGTCTGCGCCGTGGCGATAAATTCTGGATGGAGACCACGCGCCAGGTGAAACATCTCGATCCTCGCCGGTTCCACGCCCAGTTCTTCCAACGCCCTTTTGACGGCCAGCACCTTCTTGGCTGCGCGTTGACTGCCCATCAAGTTGTGGCAGGTATCCTTTGGGCATCCCACCACATACACGCCATCGGCCCCATTTTCAAAGGCTGCTAGCAGTGTGCTGACCTGAAGTTTGCCGGAGCAGGGCAAGCGGTTAATGGTCACCGTAGCCGGAAAGCCATCTTCGATCAATCCCCCTCCATTTTGCGAACAGGATTGTTGGGATGTATAATGGCAGCAGTATGCCTGAATGTCAGGGCTAAAGCTCATCTTTGGATTCTCCTACGTTGTAGCTGTGTGCCACTCGGATTATCTGCCGCTTGAGCAGGCAGCGAGCAGTCGTTCATCTTCTGATTCATTCAATCTAATCGCCTGGGCAGGGCATTCACTGACACAAATGCCGCAGGCTCGACAAGTCTTGGGGCTGATCTCGGCCACTCCCTTGGCGTCAATTTTTGGAATATTCCAGGGACAGACACGAACACAAGTGAGGCAGGACACGCATTGATCCCGCTCCACCCATGCGATTTTGCCCTTATCCCGTAACTCTTGTTCGCTGATGTACCCTTCGCCGACAGCAATTTTTCGCAGGGCGTTCATGACGTCGGCAAAGCCAACATTCTGCGGGCAAACAAAGACGCAGGATCGGCATCGCGAACAATACCATAAGAGGTCCGAGCGCAAAACTCTGTCTTTCAGGCCCATGCGGACCATATGGATGATCTTGCGCGGGTCAAAGTCAGGAATGGCCTGGCTGACTGGGCAAGCACCGCTACAGGCGCCGCATGAAAAGCAGCGGTTCAGCCATTCGCCTCCGGGAATGGCGGTTACTTGGCTACTGAATGTCGGGGTAATTTCCTTGCTGGTAACTCCCATGGGAATCTCTCTTTGTTATCAATAGTTAATGACTCAACTTTCCGAGTTGCTAATTTATGCGAGCTTACAATGGCTTGTATAGAAAAAAAGCAGTTAATCCGTCATGCCGGGCTTGATCCGGTATCCAGCAAACCTCCGGATATCAGAAAAACTGGATTCCAGCTAACACCATGCAGGAATGACGAGTGATAATAGCGTCATGTATTTCATAATTCCAATCTGTTACCTCAAACTCCGAAAATTGAGGCATAATCTACCGGCCGAAGCATACCCATCAAATAAGCACCCGAAACTCGCCTTTGCCAAGCAGGTCGTGCAGGTGCAGAATGCCGACTAATTGCTGATCGTGATTGACGACCGCGAGCACCGTGACCTCATGCCGTTGCATGATACTGAGTGCGTCAGCGGCCAGCAAATCGGCCTGGATGGTCTTGGGATTAATGGTCATCACTGCGCCAACCGGTTGTGAAAAAATTCCCGAAGATTTAACCACAAGCCGGCGAATATCGCCATCGGTAAGAATACCTAATATGCTTTTTTCACTAGAGACAATCAGCACCGCGCCGATATTTTTTTCGTTCAACTCCGCAAGCGCTTCGGTAAAGGGTGTTTCGGGACTCACCGTGGGAATCTTCTCCCCGGTAAGCATGACCTCCTCGACCTTCACCTTCAGCCGGTCGCCAAGAGTGCCACCCGGATGATTCCGCAAGAAATCGCTCTCCTTGAATTGCTTCAGATTCAAGAGAACCACGGCCAAAGCGTCACCCATGGCCAAGGTGGCGGTGGTGCTGGCGGTAGGCGCGAGCCCCAAGGGGCAGGCCTCGCGCGCCACGCCGACATCAAGCACGGCGTCTGCGGTGCGGGCCAGGGTGGAGTTCAGATTGCCGGTCATGGCAATGAGCTGATTTCCCCTTTTTTTGAAGTTTGGCAGGAGCATGTTCAGCTCCGGGGTCTCGCCGCTGTTCGAGATGGCGAGGATGACGTCACCTACGGAGACAATCCCCAGATCGCCGTGCATGGCCTCCACCGGGTGCAGAAAAAAAGATGAGGTGCCGGTGCTGTTCAGGGTGGCGGCGATTTTTTGGCCGATGATCCCTGACTTGCCGATGCCGGTGATAATGACCCGGCTGGGGCAGGCCATGATCAGGGCAATGGCCTGGTTGAAATTCTGATCCAGGCGGTCGAGCATGGCCAGGATACCGTTGGCCTCGGTTTGCAGAACCTCTTTAGCGAGCGAAATTGACATCGTTAAGAGGCTCTAATTACCAAAGGCCAGCTTGTGGAAATTCTGGTCCGGCGGCACCGGATAGTCGTTATTAAAACAGGCCAGGCAGAAAGAATCCTTGGGCATGCCGGTGGCCTCGACCATGCCGCCGATGCTCAGGTATTGCAGGGAATCCAAGTTCAAGGATTGACGAATCTCCTCAACCGTATTGTTGGCTGCGATCAGTTGGCCGCCGGAGGGAAAATCGATGCCGTAAAAACAGGGGAAGCGGGTCGGAGGGCAGCTGATCAGCATATGAACCTCCTTGGCGCCGGCGTCGCGCAGGGATTTAACCCGGCTGCGGCCGGTGGTGCCGCGGATAATCGAGTCTTCCATGATAATCACCCGCTTGCCGTCCAGACAGCTGCGCACCGGGTTCAACTTGACCCGCACCGAAAAGTCGCGCATGGACTGGGTGGGCTGGATAAAGGTGCGACCGATGTAGTGGTTGCGGATCATCCCCATCTCCAAAGGCATGGCGGCTGCCTGCGAATAGCCAAGAGCGGCGTAATTTCCCGAATCGGGAAAGGGCATGACGAAATCGGCGTCGATCTTGGCCTCGCGGGCCAGGATAGCCCCCATCCGCTTCCTACAGGAATAGACGTTGAGCCCGAAGATATCGCTATCCGGCCGGGCGAAATAGACATGCTCGAAGATACAAAAACGGGGTTTATTCGTTGGCGGAGTGGAGATGGTGCGCAGTCCGTCTTTATCGATGATCAGAATCTCGCCAGGTTCGATGTCGCGCACGTATTTGGCCTCGACCAGATCGAGAGCGCAGGTCTCCGAGGCGACAATATACCCGCCGTTATTCAACTGGCCCAGGCAGAGGGGACGAAAGCCGTAAGGATCGCGAACCGCAATCAACTGGGTCTTGGTCATCAACAGAATCGAATAGGCCCCGCTGACCCGAGTGAAGGTTTCGAGGATTGATTGTTCAAGGCCGAGGCCGGAGTTGTGGGCCAGGAGATGGACCACCACCTCGCTGTCGGTGGTGGACTGGAAGATGGCGCCGTTGGTCTCCAGTTCGTCACGAAGAGCCCGGGTGTTGACCAGATTACCGTTATGGGCGATGGATATGCTGTTCCCCCGGTGGGACGCGGTGAAGGGCTGGGCGTTGATGATGCTGGAGCTGCCGGTGGTTGAGTAACGGACGTGGCCCATGGCCAAGTCACCGTGCAGGTGGCTGAGTGTCTTTTCACTGAAGACTTCCGGCACCAACCCCATGGCCTTGTGCTCACACACTGTGCTGCCGTCGGAGGAGACAATGCCGGCGCTTTCCTGGCCACGGTGTTGGAGGGCGTAGAGACCAAAATAGGTCAGTTTGGCGGCATCGGGATGGCCAAAAATTCCGCAGACCCCACACTCATCCTTGGGTCTGCTGCTGGCGGTGTTGCATAACATAATCTGTTCCTTATCGGTAACTACTCAGACGGTTAAGGCTGAAGGAGATCAATCACCTTTGCAAATGACGAATCCGTGAAGGCGGTTTGGCTGAAGAGTCCTAACAGGCTACCTCCAGCAGCACATATCAACCTGGGGAGTTATCCTTATTGGATGGCGTTGCAGAAATTCCATCGACTTCCCTGGCCGCCCTACCCTAAGGGTGTCCAGACGAGAGCCGTAGCGCACGTCAAGTGAAAAAGAGCGAATTGGCATATTACCTTTTTTTTTGGTGATGGGGAATGATTTTTTTAGGCAGACTCGCAGTCACGCCTCTTTCTCCAGCTCCCGGAAAAAGTTCAACCATGACGAGGTGTTATGGCGTGACCAGTCCCGAGGCGGGCTAATGCCGGCCTTCAGGGCGTCGAGAAGACCGTAGCGCTTGAGCCGTTCGTAGAGCCGAACATAGAAACAGCGTTTCCGTCCGGGATACACCTCGCACCAGCCGTTCTGGCTCCCGCCGCAGGCCCCGTTCAGCAGATACTTGGCGCAGCCGGACTGAGGGCAGAGGTAGGCCAGATCGGCCAGCCGGCAGTCACCGCAGTTCTGGCAGCCGAAGAGCATGAGCTTGGTCAGGTATTCAAGGCGCATCAAAAAGAGGTCGTGCCCGGTCTGGTCCAAGCCTAGACAGAGCTTGCGGGCCAAGGGGAATCCTGCCCCGCCCGCTTCGAAAAAAATGTTGTGGACGGCGTGGGACATGGCATAGGGAATCGACAGCCCGGCGCTCTGGCCTGGTTCCTGGCTTGGCAGCGGCAGATTGAGGCCGCTCTCCGGGTCTTTAGCAAAAAAGTAAGCCCCGCCTTGCGGCCAATAGGACAACTCAGGGACGTAGCGCCGCCAATCCGGCGCCAGTTCTTGGGAGTGGCCGATCACGAAGTCCAAGTCGGCAAAGGTCAGCCCCGGCCCACCGATATGGGCGCCGGCAAAACCAAACCCCTTCAGGATGGCAAGGAGTTTGGCGGCCCGAGTCAGCCGCGCCCGTTTTCCCCGATCCGGCGACTCCTCGGCCTCGGCCAGGATCTGGGCATAGAGCTCGTCGCTGATGATGCAGCCGGGGATCTCGCCCTGGTGCATGAGCCTCGCCACCGTCAGGTTGGGGATAAAGACATTGCCCAAGACCGGCAGGTTGAGGTCGTTTTGCCGCAGGTAGAGCAGAACTTCATGGAATTTTCTGGCGTCGTAGCCCAACTGGGTGATGATGTACTCGGCCCCGGCCAAGACCTTGCGGTGCAGTTTGGCGTATTGCAGGAAGAGTTCCGACTCCAGCAGTTTGAACGGGGAGACCGCCACCCCTTTCAAAAAGGAGGTCGGGGTGAACTCCAAGGAGACATGGGGGTGGGTCGCCTCAATGTGGCCACGGTTCATCTGGCTAATCAAATCAAGGACCTGGACGCTATCCAGATCAAAAACCGGTTTCGGCCGGCCCTGGTAGCCGCCCTGGGGGTAATCGCCCGACAGCACCAGCAGATTGTGCAGCCCTTGCCGGTCCCAACCGAAGAGGAGGCTCTCCATCTGGTTGCGGTTCTTGTCCTTGCAGGAGAAGTGGTTGATGACCTCTAGCCCCATGGCCTGGATCTCGTGCCCCAGCACCTCCGGGGAGAGGGCCGGGTGGCCGCCGGCGTTTTCGGTGATACTGACCGCCTGCAGCCGGCCATCGGCCGCCGCCTCTTTCGCCAAGTTCATCAGCCGGCTCTGGCCTTTACTGTGGCCGCCGCGGCTCGGCACCAACTCAAAGGTAAGGGTGAAGTGCTCCGGATCGAAGAGCGAGCGCCGGAAGGCGGAATCGGTAGCGTGAGATTGGGACATCGGGGTATTTAACTTAAGCTATATTTGTCGGCATACCCGCGCGGGGTGACCATGAACTCACGCCACTGGAAGGTCTTGGAGTTACCGATGATGACGGTGGACTGCATGTTGACCTCCGCCTCCGGCAACCGGTCTAGGGTGGTGACGGTGACCAATTCGTTCTCCCGGGTGGCGGCGGTGACGATGCCCACCGGCGTCGCCCCTGAGCGGTGTTCGAGGATCAATTCCCGGGCGCGGTCGATATGGCCGCTCCGTTTTTTCGATTTCGGGTTGTAGAGGACGATGACGAAATCGGCGCTGGCGGCGGCGGACAGCCTTTTTTCGATGAGCGGCCACGGCGTCAGCAGATCGGACAGGCTGATGGCGGCGAAATCGTGCATCAAGGGGGCGCCGAGGCGAGCAGCGCAACTGTTCAAGGCGGCAAGCCCCGGAATGACCTCGATCGCCGCCGGACTCTCTCGTTCCGCCGCCAGCTCAAAGATGAGGCCAGCCATGGCGTAGATGCCGGGGTCGCCGCCGCAGACGAGCGCGATCTCTTGCCCGGCCTCGGCCAACTCCAACGCCCGGCGGCAGCGGTCGACCTCCTGCATCATCGCGGAAGAGAGAACCTCCTTGCCGGTAAGCAACTCCGGGATCAGATCAAGGTAGGTGCGGTAGCCGATGATGGTTGCGGCCCGTTTGATGGCGCTTTTCGCCGCCTCGGTCAAGTGCTCCGCTCCGCCGGGGCCGGTGCCGACTATTGATACTCGTCCGTGAGCCTGATTGCTGTCTCGGCTAGGGCGATGGTCACGTCTTTCCATTTTGTTTTCCTGATGAGTAGAGTGTCTGTTTGGGCGGCCAGAAGGGCTGCCGGTTCGGCCACGGCCTGGGCGCCAGTGGCCTTTTTTGCGGCCGCCGAAAATGTTACGCCGGGCACAGTGTTCAAAAGATCGGCATGATACCACTGCAAGTCAAGGCCGTTGCCCGCGGCAAACTGGAGCAGACCCGGTTCGTCCTGTTTTAGGTCGATCGAGGCCAGGCGGCTGACGGCCTGAAACAGGAAGCCGTTCTGGCGGCAGGTCGACTCGGCGGCCTCTTCGATCTGCATAGCCGTTGTGCCACGGTTGCAGCCAATGCCCATGACTAGGTTCTTGGGACAAAGGATTGTCTGGCGGCTATCTGCCGGGAGTAGCCGGTTGCTGACGATGAGTTCCGCCAGCGCCGGATCGGCAACCACCTCAAAATCAGGGGGGAGAACTCCTGGCAGATCGGTATAGACCTTGATCTTCCCCTTGTTGACCAAAGTGGCGCTGGCCGCAGTCAGACTGCCATGCGCCAGAACCAGGCCATGATGACGCGCCCAGAGGTCGATCGCGGTGAGACCCAAGGTGTCCGAGGCGGTGGTGATCACCGCCTGCCCGCCGCTGATGGCGGCAGCTTGCCGGGCCAGGACATTTGCGCCGCCCAAGTGCCCGGCGAGGAGGCTCACCGCAAAGCGCCCTGCCTCATCCATCGCCACCACGCCTGGGTCGCTCCGCTTGTCGTGCAGCAAGGGAGCAATAGTCCGAACCGCAATCCCGGTCGCCATGATCAGGATAAAGCCCTGGTAACGGGGCCAGGCCTCGGCCAAGGTTTGGGCCAGGCCTCGGGGCTGAGGGTCAAGGATTTGGGCCTGAAGCTGCGACGCAAGGCTAGCGGCAAGTGCCCTCCCCCCGCTTGTTAGAGCAATGATGGCAAGGGCGGGTAATGGGTTTGGCTGGAGATCTCTTCGCCTCCGCTTACCCTCCCCCCCAATGCCAGCCACTGCATTCTGGCAATGGGTTTCATTCCGGCACACCGCCAATCGATGCAGTTGGTTGCTGTCACCATTGATGAGGGCCTGTTTCTTTTTACGGCTCCAGCCCTGAATCTGTTTCTCCCTAAAGAAAACATCATCGATACGATCACACTCATCGCAGTACACCAGTTTCACCGGCAGCCTTTTGGCGGTATACTTGGCGCCAAGCCCATTTTGGTGTTCCCACAGACGTCGATCCAGGTCTGTGGTACTGCCGGTGTAGTAGCTTCCATCGGCGCATTCTAGGATGTAGAGGTAAGGCATTATGCTCAATAGTTATCAGTAATTTGGGGTGTGAAATTTCCCTACCCTTCGACTCCGCTCAGGGAACGGGAAATTATGCTCGTTACTTGCCTTTCATCCCCTGCACCCTATTCCGTTCCCTGAGCGGAGTCGAAGGGTACAGGACTCCCTTATGTCTCTCACGGCGATAGCCGCTCAATCTGCCAAGCACCGTCCTCGGTACGTCGGTAGCAAAGCCGGTCATGCAGGCGGCTTTCGCGGCCCTGCCAGAATTCTATTGTCTGCGGGACGAGACGATACCCTCCCCAAAATGGCGGACATGGCACATCCTTCCCTTTGAATTGACGCTCGAACTCGTCGATTTTCCCCTGAAGATCAGCCCTGCGGCTGAGGGTAGCACTCTGGCGGGAGGACCAGGCCCCGATCTGGCTACCCCGTGGCCTGGTGGCGAAATACTCCTCGGACTCCGCCCGACTGACCTTCTCCACCCTGCCCTCGATCCGCACCTGACGGTAGACCTCCTTCCACCAGAAAACGAGACTCGTCTGCGGGTTGGCGCTAAGCTCCGCCGCCTTGCGGCTGCCGTAATTGGTGAAAAAGACAAAGCCCTGTTCGTCGAACCCCTTGAGCAGCACCAGGCGGCTGGAGGACTGGCCGGAAGTCGCGGCGGTGGTCAGCACCATGGCGTTGGCGAACTCCGGGTCGATCTCCTTGGCCAGCTCGAACCAGGCGGCGAACTGACGCACCGGGTCGGCATTGGCCGTGGCCCTGCTCAGTTTGGCCTCATCCAGGTAGCGGCCAGCCGCGCTTTTGATCAGACGGATAACGAATCTTTTAATGATGGACATTGGCGTTTCGGTAAGGGCAGAGGGTGCGAAAACGTAGGTCGGGTTAGCCCAACGGGCGTAACCCGACAAATCAGGTGACGATCATGACCGCAATGTCGGGTGACGCGAGGCTCAACCCCTACAAACTTTCATAGTGTAGGGTGCAATAGCCGAAGGCGTATTGCACCGCATGGCGGCATCAATTTCTCCGGCGCAATACGCTCCGCTATTGCGCCCTACGACGCTACATAAACTCATAGACTACCATGGCCCCAGCCAAGAGTATCAGGGTGAGCGAAGCGAGGAACAGGATGTCAATGGCGTTATTCCAGTGGCGAATATGTTTGGAGTGCAGGTGCCGTAGTGCAAAAAAGATGAGATAACAAACGACCACGAACCCTAGCGACGAGACGAGAAACAGGTCATCGGCCACAGTATCGATTTTTGTGTTGTGCACCTTGACGTTGACGATACCGACCAGGGCCAGACTGATACCGGCCAGCGTGCCGCTGGTCGAGAGAAGCGCGAGCAGGGTGTGGCGCACATCTTTGAGGTCTGCAATGTTTTTCAGCATAGGATGCAATCAGTCTTGATTATCGATTTGTGATCGTAGGGCGCAATAGCCGAAGGCGTATTGCGCCGCATGGCTGAATCAACTTCCGGCGCAATACGCTCCGCTATTGCGCCCTACGGTGCGGGGATATCAAACACTTTTTGAAGACATAGATCGTATTCTCGTCATTCTTTTCACCCCCGGCAGCCGTGGGCAAACCCCTTGTCGTACAATTTCGACACCGCCTTCAACTCCCCTTCGGCAAAGACCTGCCCCACGGCGATGATGGCGGTCTTCTTGATCCCGGCCTCTTGCACCTGCCGGGCGATATTCGAAAGATCACCACGCACAATCCGCTCCTCGGGCCAACTGGCCTTCTCGACCACCGCCACCGGGGTGTCCTCCGGGTAGCCGCCAGCCAACAGCTCCGCCACCACCTGCTCGATCAGACCGGCGCTCAAAAAGATCATCATGGTGGCCTGGTGGCTGGCGAGCGCGGTCAGGTTCTCCATCGAAGGCACAGGAGTGCGGCCGGCCTGGCGGGTGATGATCACGGTCTGCGACACCTCCGGCAGGGTCAGCTCACTCTTTAAGGCGGCGGCAGCGGCGGCCATCGAACTCACCCCCGGCACCACCTCATAGGGCACGCCCTCCCTGTCCAACGCCGCCATCTGCTCCTTGATCGCCCCAAATATCGCAGGGTCGCCGGTGTGCAGGCGGACCACCCGCCGCTTCAGGCGCTGAGCCGCTACCATCAGGGCGACGATCTCCTCCAGGTTGAGGCCGGCGGAGTCGTGGATCTCGGCGATAAGTCCGGCAAGCAGCGCCGGGTTGACCAGCGACCCCGCGAATATGATCAAGTCTGCCGCATCCAGCAGGCGGCGGCCCTTCAAGGTCAGGAGTTCAGGGTCGCCGGGTCCGGCACCGATGAAATATACTGGGTTCATCGCCGTCTCACAATGATTGTTGAAAAATAATGGAGTTCATCCGACCGCACCGAAGTCAGGTCGTGGATGATGCGCTCGGTGTCCTGGGCGGTGCGCTCGACAAGGACGGCATGGCCCAGAAGATCGAGTTCGGTGAGCAGCCGCACGATGCGGTCGATTACCCGGTGCACCTTCATCAACACCACCGTCTGGAAGCTGTTGAAGACTTCCGTCAGCTTTTGATTGTCGAAGGTAGCCGGGATGACGGCCATCATGTCGTCACCCTGGCAGAGGGGGATGCCGGCGCTTGCGGCGCAAGCGCCGATGGCCGAGACGCCGGGGACGATGACGGTTCGGCTCTCCGGGGCTAGCGCCAAGAGGGTTTGGCAAGTGTAGAAACCGGTGCTGTAGATGGCAGGGTCGCCCAAAGTGGGGAAGGCGACATCGTGGCCCAACCGTATCCGAGCCATGATGTCACCAGCGGCGCGACGCCAGGCGGCGTCGACCTCTGGGTCAGGGGCCTCGGCCATGCGGATCTTCTTCATCGGAAAATGGATCTCGATGACCTCCTTGCCGGCCAGGGGCACGACCTTTTCGATGATGGCGAGCGCAGTCGAGTTGCCGTCTTCGTGGCCCTTGGGCACCACCAGGGTCTGGCAGTTGTTTAAGAGACGGAGCGCCTTCAAGGTCAAGAGTTCCGGATCGCCGGGACCGACGCCGATAACGTAAAATGTGCCGTTCATTTGCTTCCTGTGATGAGGGTGATGGAATTAAGGGAGAGCGTCCCGTCCGGCTGGGGGGGGTAGCTCTCCCGGCTGACCGCGATGGTGGTGATTTGCACCATAAGGCCATGTTGATGAAAGAGGCGCGGCGCCAATTGACGGGTGGCCAGGGTGACGGCGCTGGCCATCAGCATGCCGCCTGTTTTGAGGCGGGAGCTTACCATTTCGACAATGCCCGGCAGCTGTCCGCCGCTGCCGCCGATAAAGACCCGGTCAGGGTCCGGCAGGTCGCGTACGGCCTCCGGGGCAAGTCCGGCAATAGAAAAGAGATTGGCCAGCCGGAATCGCTTACGGTTGACACGGATATTGGCCTGCTCATCAGCATGGCGTTCGATGGCGTAGACCGAAAGTTCCGGACAGAGCCTGGCCGCCTCAACCGACACCGAACCGCTGCCGGCGCCGATGTCCCAGAAGACGCCGCTTGCCGGCAGGCGCAACTGATGGAGGATGGCGGCCCGGACCTCGTCTTTCGTGATCAGTCCGCGGCTGTGCTGGATCTCCGATTCGGTAAGGCCGAATGGCCCCATTCCGTGCCCTTCGACTCCGCTCAGGGAACGGGGATAGGGATGGGAGCGAACAGGGGTGGCGGTACCCTCAATTCCTTGCGCACCACCCGCCGTTGCCTGTACGACAACATCCGTTTCCTGTACCACACCCTCCGTTCCCTGAGCCCCCATTCGGGGATAAACTCCGTCGAAGGGTGAGGAGGGTGCTGCAAATCGCAGAATCATGACGTTGAGGTCGGCAAAAGAGAGCAGGGCAATCTGCGCCGGACTGCCATGGGTAATCCGCTCGCCTGCCATGCCTAAATTTTCCGCCACCATGATCCGGCAATCGAGATCGGAAAAGCCGAGATCGTCAAGACCTGTGGCAATGGCACGGGCGACGTCCTCGGGGCGATGACGCCGATCCGTAAGCAAGAAGACCTTGCCCCGGCGCAGGAGGGTGGGCAGGATATCCAAATCATTACGGCCATGCAGCGAGAGAAAGGCCGCATCCTCCCAAGGTTCCTTGCAACGAGCAAAGGCAAGCTGCATGGAGGAGAGGGCCGGAGTGACAATGACTCGCTCCGCCCCGAAGCGCTGGATCAAGGTGCGACCGATGCCGAAGAACAGCGGGTCGCCGCTGGCGAGCACCGTAATGTCTGCGCCAGCGAGACGGTCTGCCATCCAGTCCAAGGCCGCGGCCAAGGGCGTGATGGGCAGGATGTCGCCATGAAAATCGCCCAGCAGGCCCTTGAACCGCTCCGTTGAAAAGACGCAGGCGCTGTGGCCAATGGCATCCCAGACCGCAGGCCCCAGCCCGCGACTGTCGATGCCGATCAAATGCAGCTTAAACATGGCACACCACCTGGTTTTGACTCGCGACCAGATAGACCATAACTGGCCTGCCGGCAATCTCCTCGGCGTAGCGCTTGGCAGCCAGACAAACCCCGGTGATCAAATCGTGGCGGTGAAGGGCTGTGAGCCGGGTGAATATCTCGCGAGCAGTGTTGGCCCGCGCCAACTCAGCGGTCAAGGACGGATCCCCGGCCAAGTTGCCGACAAATGCCGCTGCCGCCCGAACCTCCAAGGCGCCATGCCGGACATGGGTCTGGGGAATGGCCATGGCCGCCTTGAGGATCTTGGCCCACATCCCGGCCAGGTGGATCTGCCGGAAATCATGCCGGGCAGCGGCGGTAAGCGAAAAGTGCAGGTAATCGCCCATCATGGCGTAGGCCTCCACCGGCAGGCCGAGCGTCAATTGCACGGCCATCTCCGAGGTGCGGCCGGTGGAGAGGACGATCTCATGGCAGCCGGTCTCTTTGGCCACGGCCATGGAGGCAAGGATGGTGGCGGTCCAGGCCTCGGCGGAGATGGGCCGCACGATGCCGGTCGTCCCCAAAATGGAGAGGCCGCCGATAATCCCCAACCTCTCGTTCAAGGTCTTCTTGGCCAACTCCCGGCCGTTTTCGATGGAGATGGCGACGGTGACGACGAGCGTACCCGTCGTCCTGGGGTGCTCCGCCAGCGCCTCAGCTACGGCTTGACCGATCATCTGCCGCGGCACCGGGTTGATGGCCGGTTCACCGACTGCAAGCGCCAAGCCGGGCTTGGTCACGGTGCCGATGCCGTCGCCCGCCACAAAACGCAGGGTAAAGGGTTCCGCGCTTAGGCAGTCTACAATCGTTACTGAGGCCATGATTTCGGCGCCATTGGTCACATCCGGGTCGTCGCCAGCGTCTTTGACGATCGAGGCCAGAGCCTGGTTCTGATCTAACAGTCGGCAATTGGCCACGGCAAAGCTATGGCGCGCGCCATCGGGGAAAGGAATGGCCACCTCGGTCAATTTCTCCCCAGTCAACAGCAGGTGACAGGCCGCCTTGGCCGCCGCCGCCGCGCAAGCGCCGGTGGTAAAGCCTGAACGCAGGCGTTTCTTTGGCGTCTTCGTCTTCATGAATTGTCTGCCGCCAGCCTGATCAGGGCGTTGACGATGGCTGCGGCCACCGGACTGCCGCCCTTGCGGCCCAAGGCCACAATATGAGGGATGTCCTGCGCCGCCAGGATATCCTTGCTCTCTGCCGCGTTGACAAAGCCCACCGGCGCGCCGATGATGACCCCCGGAAAATACCCAGGATGCTGTTCGCAGTACTTGATGACACTGAGCAGGGCTGTCGGGGCGTTGCCGATGGCGATGATGCCGGGATCATAGGCCAGGGCCGAGAGAATCGCGACCTCGGAGCGGGTGGCGCCTTGGCGTTCGGCAAGGGCCGCAATCTCGGGATTGGCGATTTCACAGATAACGTGACCGCCCCAAATGGCCAGCGCCTGTTTATTGATGCCTGCCGCCGCCATCTGGACATCGGTGGCGATGGTGCGCCCGGCGCGGAGGATATGGATGGCGGTCTCAATGGCCTGCGGGTGAAAGCTGAGCGATCCGGCAAAGGAAAAATCGCCGGTGGCGTGGATCACCCGCTGGATGATGGCGAATTGCTCGCGGGGGAACTCCTCGCAACGGCGGCCGGTCTGGGCGTGAAACTCCTCGGCAATGATGGCGAAGCTTCGGGCCTCGATGGCCTCGGGCTTGATGATGGTGATGGCAGACGGCATGGGGTTTCCTTGTCACATGAGGTGGTTCTTATTCCAAGTTGCATCCAAAAAATCAGTGTTGTCCGGTTAAGGAATTGCAATGCTCGATCTTCCCTCCCCCCGACCCTCTCCCAGGGGGAGAGGGGGCTTTTTTATCCCCCCTTATGGGGGCGCAGGGCACGTTTACCGGCAAAGGTCGATGAAATGCCCGGCTGCCGAAGGCGTCCCGCCGAAGTGGAGGTGGAGGTAGCCACCGAGTGTGTTCCGGATTTGGTACCCCTCTTGCCGGCCATCCGGGAGCCGGTAGACCCGGTTAACGGTAACAGGCATCTCCTCAATGTCCGAATAGTGAAATTCATGGCCAAAGAGCTGGCCTGAATCGCCAAAGAGGCAGGGGGCCGTGATTGTCGCCTCCCGGTATCCGAGCCGGGACAGCCGTTTCCCCATCCTGGCGCGGCACGGGAAGACCCCGGCCAAGGGCCAGTATTCGCCGTCCTGGTCGAAGAGCCCCTGGCAGAGATAGATGAAACCGCCGCATTCGGCATAGATCGGCCGACCCGCCTCTGACCAAGACTTGATTTCGGCAAGCATCTCTTGGTTTGCGGCCAAGGCCTTGCCGTAGAGTTCGGGATAGCCGCCGCCCAGATAGAGGCCGCTGAGCCGCGGCGGGAGTTTAGAGTCGGTCAGCGGACTGAACTCCACTAGCTCAGCGCCCATCGCCTCCAGAAGATCGAGGTTATCCTGATAGTAAAAGCAGAAGGCCTGATCCCGGGCAATGCCGATACGAAGGCGATCCCCTTTCCCTTCCCTTTGTCGTCCCCCTCGATCCCTTCGACGGAGTTTATCCCCGAACGGGGGCTCAGGGAACGATGGGGGGAGATCACGATGGGCCTGGGGCATCGCCGCCAGCTGCGTAATGGCTTCAAGGTCGATGTCCTCAGCGACTGCCGCCGCCAGGGAGTCAAGCTGCTGGCCGGCCAGGGGCAGTTCCGCCCCCATCATCAGCCCCAGGTGGCGATCCGGGATGCAAAAGTCCTCGTTCCTGGGCAGGGATCCCAGGATGGGAGCTCGGCAGTGGGCCAGTACGGCCCCGCCTAACAGCTCCAGATGACGCTGGCTCGCCACCCGGTTGAAGATGACTCCCATCAGCGGCAGTTCCGGGTCCAGGGTTTCAAAACCTTTGACCACAGCGGCGATGCTCTCGGCGCAGCCCTTGGCGTCGACGATCAGGATGACGGGAATCTGCAAGACCTTGGCCAGGGCGGCAGGGCTGGCAATGCCGCCGTCAAACAGCCCCATCACCCCTTCGACGAGGGCGATATCGGCATCGGCCCGATGCCGGTCAAAGCAATCACGCACGTACTCCTGGCCGCACATCCTGAGGTCGAGGTTGCGTGAAATTCTGCCACTCACCATCTGGTGAAGGGTCGGATCGATAAAATCCGGCCCGCACTTGAAGGGCTGGACCATGTACCCCTGCCTGCGGAGTGCGGAGAGTAAGCCCAGGGTGAGGGTAGTCTTGCCGGTCCCGCTGCCGGTGGCGGCAAGCATAAATGCCATTGGCGCGTGCGGCATGGTCAGTTGGGGAAGGCCTTGCCGAATTGCTCGGGGTAGAGGATCTTGCCAATCTTGACGATACCGTCGATCATGCGCGGAGTGGGCCGGGCCACCAGGGTTTCGTCGATCAGGAAGACCTGGCGCTCCTTGACCGCCTTGATCGCTTGGAAACCGGGTTCATCAAAAATCGTCTGCTCGGTTACGGTGTTCATCCGCCCCTGCTGGGCGAGAAAGAGGTCGATATCATTGGCCTTGGCCAGCAGGCGTTCGGTACCGTAGTAGGCGATATTGGTCTCACGCACCTGCTCGGCATCGGCGGCGGCGTTGAGGCCACCCGCCGTCGTCAGGGCGAAGATGGCCATGCTATCCGGGGCAAAGGTCTTCATCTTACTGTGGATGGCCTCGAAATAGACACGCTTGCGGCTGGTTTGGGGAATGGTTTTGACCAACGTCCGGATCTCGGCAAGCTTGGCGTTGAAGCGGTCAATCATCTCGTCCGCCGCCTGTTCTTTTCCGGTCAACGCGCCTAAGGTGCGCCAATAGGCGAAGGTCTCTTCCAGGGTATTGGGTTGCAGGGAGATCACCTGGATCCCCATAAGACGCAATTTGCTGATCAGCTCGGGAGATGAACGGCTGATCATCGGCCGCACCACGACCAGGTCGGGCTTAGCGGCGATAAATTTTTCCGGATCCTCTTTGTAATCGAACTTGTCCTTGGCCTGGGCGGCTTCCGGGTAATCGTCATTTTTCGAGACCCCGAGGATCTCCTTGTCCAGCCCGAGGCTAAAGAGGTTTTCGGTGTGGGCAGGATAGAGCGAGATGATCCGGGTGAAGGGTTTATCGAAACTCAGGCTCTGGCCGTCCTGGTCGATGATGGTCTGGGCCTGACAGAGGTCAGGGGCGAGAAGACAGAGAGCAGAAAACAGGAGACAACAGACAGCAGACAGAAGGCAGGGGAAAGAGCTCGGTTGAGGGTTGCGCCGGGGCATTGCAGGATGGACGCAGCTCATGTTGGTATCTGAGGTGGAGATCGTTGTCATTGGTCGGTCCTTGATTTACGTTTTGGTTGTTTAATTTTTTGACGTGTACAATAAGTGATCGTCTTTAATGATCCTCAGCGTCTCTGCGCGAGAACATTTCGTGTTGTATCCTTTCCCGCGCTAACCGTGGAATAAAGAACCGCTCCTGTTTCCTGAATTCTGTCGCCTACCGTTCTCTAATACCGATAGGCAACCTGGTGCGCCCCGGAGAAAGGCTCTTCGTAAGCCTGACATTCGATAGCGAAGACCTGGTGGAGCAGATCGGCGCTCAGAACTTCCCGTGGCGGACCGATGGTGAGCAGTCGCCCCTGGTTGAGCAAAATAATGGCGTCGCAGTAGGCAGCGGCAAAATTCAAGTCGTGGATGGCGGCAATGATGGTAGCGCCCTGCCCCCGGCAGCGTTTTTTCAGAACCTGGAAGATCGAGAGGCTGTGCTGGATATCCAGGTTTGAGGTAGCCTCGTCCAAGACCAGCACCGGCGTGTCCTGGGCCAGGGCGCGGGCGACGATGACCCGCTGCTTTTCGCCGCCGCTGAGGTGGGTTATCAGGCGATCCTGCAGGTCGGTGATCTCAAGTTCGGTCAAGACCCGGTCGACAATCTCCCGGTCGCGGGCGGTGGGGTTGGCAAAGCGCGGGATGTGGGGATGGCGTCCCATCATCACGACATCGAGTACCGTAAAGTCGAAGTTGATCCTGAAATCCTGCGGCACGAGTGCGATCTCGCGGGCCAACTCCCGGCGCGTATATTGGCCTACCAGTCGATCGTTAAAGCATATCGCGCCTAACTTTGGCTTTAGGTTACCGAGCATAAGGTCGAGGAGCGTGGTCTTGCCGGAGCCGTTCGGTCCGATCAACCCATAAAACAGACCGGCATCGAGAGAAAACGAGAGGTCGTGCAGGACATCGCGCGCGCCATATCCGGCGGTGAGATTCTTGATGGCGAAGAGCTGCGTCATCGACCCCCCAACTGTTTCTGCTTGAAGATCAGGCAGAAAAATGGTCCGCCAATAAGCGCCGTAAGCACGCCGATGGGCACTTCGCGAGGCAGCACCGCCCGGCTGATGGTATCGGCCGCCAACAGAAGACATGCCCCGGCCAGGCAGGATGCCGGGATCAGCTTGCGGTTGTCCGGGCCAATGATGAAACGCATCAGGTGCGGGATGATCAGACCGATAAAACCGATGATGCCGGAGACCGATACCGAGACCGCCGTGACCAGGGAGGCGATGACCAGGAGTACCTTTCTGGTGCGGGCGGTATCGACCCCCAGGGAGTCAGAACTGCGGAGGCCAAGCGACATGATGTTTAAATCGCGGCCGTAATAAAGTGCGGCGAGAAGGGTGATGACGGTAGCGACGAGTACCAAAGCGACATTGGACCAAGTGCGGGCGGCGAAACTGCCCATCAGCCAGAAGATAATCACCGAAACCTGCTCGTCGGCCAGGTATTTGATGAAACCGATACCGGCGGATAGAATGGCCGAGACAATGACCCCGGCCAGAATCAGGGAGTTGGCGGCATAATTCCGATCGGTTGCGGCGAGCGACAGCACGGCAAATACCGCAGCCAAGGCCCCGGCAAAGGCAAACATTGGCACCGAATAGCCGCCGAGCGTCGTGAGGTTGGCGATTAGGGCCAGTGCCGCGCCAAAGGCGGCCCCGGAGGAGACGCCCAGGGTGTACGGATCGGCCAGGGGATTGAGCAGGATGGCCTGAAATATCGCCCCGGCCATGGCTAGCGCCCCGCCGACCAGGGCGGCGGTCAGAACCCGCGGCAGGCGGACATCCATGATCACCGCCTGATGGGTTGGGTCGAGGCCAAGTGAGAAGCTATCGCTTACGCGAGCCAGAAGGATAGACAAAACTTCAGAGGCCGGCATGTGGATATAGCCCAGGCCGGTGGCGCAGATCACCGTGCCGGCCAGGAGGACGGCGAGGCCGCCCATCAGGAGTGGGAAGGAGAGTCTAAGCAAAAACGCCTCCCGCTAGGCAAAGGGCAAGGCCCTTAAGTCTGTAGAACAGGATGAAGGCGGCGGTTAAGAGTCCGCACCAGCGGTGCAGCTTAGGGAGGAGGTGGTGGGGTTGGGATACGCCAAGGGCCATGGAGAGGTGTCCTCAAAATAAAAAAATATTTTGAGGATAGCCCTATTTATCCACAAATGAAGCGTCGTCATCCCTCTGTCCAGGAGGAAACGAGTATGATTTTCAGGCAGGTCTTCTGGCTTCCCCTCCCTCTGACGGCCTTCCCATTTGCTATCCAAACAGTGGCGCACACGGTCAGAGAGGTTCTTCTGCACTTCAAGAAATGGGTTACAGCGGCGGGCCCGTTCCCGAGTTGCACGGGATTCCCTTTTTAAGTCACACGGACACCTGATTGCAAACCTATGTATCCTGAAAAAGGGCCGTTGTCAACGGGGGAATCCCTGTAAGCGATCGCAGGGGACCGCCTCCGCTAGCCTCGGGCGATGAGTTTGACCTTTGGTGCGCTTACCAGCGTGGCCGTGGCGGCCTTGTTTTCGGAGGTAATCATTTGGCCAAGCGTAATGACAATCTCATTCAGTTTGTCCGCTTGCTCCGTGAAACTTTGCGATATGGCGGCAGACTCCTCGGCATGGGCGGTGTTGGTCATCGTGATTTGATTAATATTGTGAACCGCATCGGTGACCTGTCTGATGGCGTTTGACTGCTCGCTAGCCCCGACCGCCACTTCAGCAATCAGTTGGGCGACCTTGACGATACTCTCCCGTACGATTTGAAAATCTGCATTGGTTGCGTCCACCAGGAGTGTCCCCGATTTGACCTTGGCAATTGATTCCTGCAGGAGATTTGCCGTATTTTTCGCCGCTTCGGTAGAACGTAAGGCCAAACTTCGGACCTCTTCCGCGACAACGGCGAACCCGGCCCCGGCTTCGCCTGCCCTGGCAGCTTCAACGGCAGCATTCAGGGCCAGCAGGTTTGTTTGGAAGGCGATTTCGTCAATGGTCTTAATGATTTTGGAAGTCTCTTCGCTTGATTTTGAAATGCCAAGCATGGAATTATGGACTTCGTTCATGGACCCGGTGGTTTTCGTAACTGTCTGCAGGACCGTATCCATGTGCGCTTTTGCCTGATCGGTGCTATCTCCGCTGCGATGGATCATGGCGGACATCTCGTCGAGGGAGGAGGCTGTTTCCTCAAGAGATGCAGATTGGTTGGAAGCCCCATCCGACAGCCCCTGACTTGCGGCCGCAATCTGACCGGATGCGGTATGGAGTTCGTCGGAACTGGAGGAGAGGGTCTTGACGACAGTTTGCAGCGGCACCACAATGCTTTTGGTGATCAGCATCGCCAAAATGATAAAAACAACAAAAGAGATGGCGCCGACGATGACGATCCAACTCTGCAACGAACGTTTTGCCTGCACCCCAATCGCTTCGAGGTTGGCGCGGGTATTTTTGATCTTAGATTCCGGTTGCCCCGTGCATATCGCCCCGACTGTCTTGTTGTCGCTATCGCTAAGCGCCGAACACGTTGAGAGATAGCGTTCGCTGGCGAGGGTCAGGGTCCGGCGCAGATGCCCATCGCTTTTATAAACGGCATCCAGGTTTTCCGGGGTGAGGTTCATACTGGCGGCGTTTTCAAGTGTTGCCGAAAAACCCGCAAAAGAGATGGCGTTCGTATCCTGATAGAGAACCGATGACGCCCCAGCTCCTTTGTACAATGATTCAAAGGGCGCGGTGTATCCATTAAGAACCTTTCCGGCAATATAGAAGCCGAGCGGATCGCCAAAGCTATCTCGAACTAAAGCCACGGAGCTGATGCTTAAGGCGTTGACGCCAGGGGTGGGTTGTTGTTTGCTGTAGAGCTCGAAAAAGAGAGCCGAATGTTTGACGATTTCCGGAACTATCTGCTCCTGATTCTTAGCGGCAAGCATCGTTTTCCCTTTTTGGTAGAGGGAAAACGATGCATTAAATTGTTGCAGCTTGGTCTCGTCGAGCCCTCCCGGGTAAGCGGCCAGAAAATTCCCCTTATTGTCATAGAGGCTCGCATAATCGACAGTGACCCCCTTGATCATTTTCTTTAAGGAGCTGGCCAAGGCCGGAATTTGATTTTTTTCCATGTTGACAATGATTGCCGGATTGGTGGAGAGGGTGTCAACCTGGAGTTGAACCCCTTTTTTTATACTGTCGAGCAAAGAGATGGCGATGGCGTTGTGACCATCGACAACCTCATATACCTGCTCGGTCAGTTCGCCGTTCAGGGTGTTGGATTGCACGACAAGACTTTTGCGGGATTGCCATGAGATGACAACAATGAGGGTGAGGACGATGGTAGTGACCAGCAGTGTAAAGCTGATCATGATCTTATTGCGAATTCCTTTCATTGCTGCGGCTCCTATAGAAAAAGTAAGCTAGGGGAGGATGCTTGTTCTCCCCCAACCCATAGTTGCGTATGCCAATTATTTCATCACAGGCCCTTGCCGCCGACCTTCGTGATGAACTCCTGCGCTGCGGGCGAAGTAGCAAATTCGACGAACTTTTTGATGTCGTCCTTGTTATTGACCTCTTTGTACACGAAAGCCACGGTCGTGAAGCAGGGGTAACCGGTATCGGACGGGGTTTTTCCATCGATCTTCAGGATCTTGAGATTATTGGCGGTCGCTACATCGGCGGGACCAAAGCCAATGGTGTCTGCCTTTTCTTTGATGATTTCCACCATCTCGGCGGTCTTCAGGGCCGTCTTCGACTGCTCGGTAATGACGAGATCCTTGAAGCCCGGGAAGCTCTCCTTCAGAGCCTCCAGCGAGCTGTCGCCATCTTCCCGGCGGACCACACGAATTTTCTGGTCGCCGCCGCCGGCTGCCTTCCATTCAGTAATCTTGCCGGCATAGATATCGTTCACCTGCTGGGTGGTCAGGTTGTCCACCGCCACGCCGGAATGGACGAAAAACACCACGGGCATCTTGGCGTAGGGGGTGTAGACAAGGCCTTGGGCTGCTTCCTTCTCCTTCAGTTTGCGGGCCACCCGGGCAATTTTGGCCTCATCCGCCCCTACGGCCTTAATCCCCCCGCCCGAACCAATGCTTTCCGGAATGACGACCTTGACTCCGGCCGTAGCGGTGAAGGCATCGGCGATCCCTTTAAGAGCCGAAACCCCATCACCGGTTCCGACGACGGTGAGATCTTCCGCGTGAGCCAACGGGCAGCAGAGGGCGAGAGTGGCAAAAACGGCGGTGGTAAATTGGGCAAGCCTTTTCATGAGTACCTCCTAGTTTGGTGGGATAAAAAATAAAAGCAATGAATCTTAGGTTATCATATCCGTTTCGGCAGAAGCAATTTTTTTTTCAGTGAGATGCGTTCCCCCAGTTTTTGATCGTATCAAAACCAGATTTGAGAAAACATTTTTTGATTGGTGTATTTCTGATTGATGGGGAAAAACTGCTCGCAAAAAGGTTGTGTTTCCGCTTGGTGTTTGGTATATAGTCGCATTCTAAACCCTTACTGGAGGATTGTCTTTCATGGAAACACCAAACGCAACCCAAACACAGGCAGACATTGGTACGCCTGGCAGCAATGCCAAAGTTACCTCCCTCGCCGCGACTCGCCGTGGTCTCTACAGCGATGTCAACGAAAACGCCAGCTTCGCCGAACTGTTCGGTGAAGTCGACGGCATGCATGTCGTCAAGGTTGGCGATGTCGTGCTCGGCACGATTATTACTATCGTCGGCAACATCGCTATCATTGATATCGGTGACAAGTCGGAAAGCACCGTTCCGCTTTCCGAGTTCAAGCACGAAGGCGAGACCATAGAAGTCAAGGTAGGCGATACCTTTGAAGTCTATGTCGAAAAACGCGAAGGCGAAGGCGGACTGCGCCTCTCCCGTGAAAAGGCCATTGGCATCAAGGTCTGGGACGAAATCGCCAAAATTTCCGAAGAAGACGGCATTCTTCAGGGTCTTATCGAAAGCCGGGTCAAAGGCGGTCTTTCTGTCGATATTGGCGTACCGGCCTTCCTGCCTTACTCACAGATCGATCTTCGCCCAGTCAAAGATCTGGACGCCATGATCGGCCAGACTTACGACTTTAAGGTCCTAAAATATAATCGTAAACGCAACAACGTGGTCATTTCGCGGCGGGCAATCCTCGAGTCAGAGAGAAGCAAGCTGCGCGACACCATGAGGGAGAACCTGATCGAAGGCTCCATCGTCAAAGGCACCATCACCAACATCACCGATTACGGTGTCTTTGTTGACTTGGGCGGCTTGGACGGCCTCTGTCACATCACCGACCTCTCCTGGGGCCGGGTCTCGCATCCTTCCAAGTTGTTTAAGGTCGGCGAGGAGACCGAAGTCAAGATCCTCAAGTACGACAAGGAGCACGACAAGGTATCTCTCGGTGTCAAACAACTGAAACCGGACCCATGGTCAACCGTGCAGGAACGCTACCCAATTGCCGGCAGGACTGTTGGCAAGGTCGTCAGCATCACCGATTACGGTGTCTTTGCCGAACTTGAAGAGGGCGTTGAGGGTCTGATTCATGTCTCGGAGATGTCGTGGACAAAAAAGGCCAAACACCCTTCCAAGATGGTGGCCCTGGGCGATCAGGTAGAGGTCGTGGTCTTGAATATCGATGTCGACGCCAAGCGTATCTCGCTCGGCATGAAGCAATTGCAGCAGAACCCGTGGGATCTGGTTTCGCAGAATTACCCTGTCGGCTCCATCATCGAAGGCAAGATCAAGAACATCACCGATTTCGGTATCTTCATCGGCATTGAAGAGGGTATCGACGGCCTGATTCACGTCTCCGATCTCTCTTGGACCGAGCGCATCAAGCACCCTTCCGAGAAATACAACAAGGGTGAAACCATTCAGGCAGTGGTGCTCAAGATTGACCGCGAGAATGAGCGTTTCTCCCTCGGCATCAAACAGCTTGAGCCCGATCCTTGGCAAGAGGCTATCAACAAATATCCGATTGGCAGCATGGTCGAAGGCAAGATCACCAATGTCACCGATTTTGGCATCTTTGTTGAAGTTGAAGAGGGCATCGAAGGACTGGTCCATGTCTCCGAGATCAGCCAGGAGAAGATCAACAGTCCGGTTGGCGTCTACACGGTTGGCGATACCATCCAGACCAGGGTCATCAATGTCTCGGCAAAAGACCGTAAGATCGGCCTGTCGATAAAGGCCTTGGCCGAGACGGAAGAGACCATTGTCGAAGAGTATCAGAAGAAGCAACCGACCCCTTCCACGATAGGCGAACTCTTCACCGCCAAACAGGAAGAAATGGCAGCCCAGAAGGCTGGCCAATAATTAGTTAACCTTACCTTAGAGCAGAAACACCATTTCACGATGGTGTTTCTGCTCTAAGCGATTATGCCTCTATCATGACAAAAGGGCTATTCCGCCAAGATCATCCGTATCTCTTTGGACTCATTGTCCTTGGGGCCATGGCTATGATCTTCTGGGCCGGAGTGGCCTTTTTCATTTCACGCCTGGTTCACCCCTCAGGCAACGACCTCTTCAATCATAAAAACGGCATCGGGGTCATTGATCTGAAAGGGGTTATGATGACCTCCGAGGACGCACTGGCAAACTTAGCCAAGTTCCGTCAGGATAAAAATATCAAGGCCGTACTCGTCAGAATCGATAGTCCTGGCGGCGCAGTTGGCGCGGCCCAGGAAATTTACCAGGACATTAAACGCACGGCCAAGGTGAAACCGGTCGTGGCGTCCATGGCCTCGGTGGCGGCTTCCGGCGGCTACTACGCCGCCCTTGGCGCCACAAAAATTTACGCAAACCCTGGCTCCATGACCGGCAGCATCGGCGTTATCATCCAGTTCGCCAACCTTGAAAAAATTCTCGACAAGGTCGGCTACCAAGCCGAGGTCATCAAGAGTGGCGCCAACAAGGATATCGGCTCATTTTCGCGAGCAATGACAGCAAGCGAACGAGAACTGCTGCAAACAATGATCGACAATGTCCACGACCAGTTTATCCAGGCGGTAGTCGACGACCGAAAATTAAGCGCCGACAAGGTCCGCCCGATGGCCGATGGCCGGATCTTCACTGGCAGCCAAGCCAAGGAACTTGGACTCATCGATCAATTAGGCAATTTTACCGATGCCGTCGATCATGCCATGTTGCTTGCCGGTATCGAAGGGGAGCAACCGAACCTGGTCTACCCGGATGACAAAATTTTCTCCTTCATGGATATGCTGGTGGGCGAAAAAGCCCAGAGCGTTATCAGGCTCCTGCAACCTAATCCAGTCAGCTTGATGTACCAATGGAGTCCGTCGGTTCAGTGATTGGCGCTCCAGCACCGATCCCTGCACCACCAACACAAAAAAACGCGACACGAGGCAAGGCAACCGATGCTGAAAGGCGACATCGTAGAACAGATATGCTCTGATATGGACAACCTCATTAAAAAAGACGTTATCCAATCGGTGGACATTATCCTTGACACCATGACCAAGGCCCTGGCCAACGGTCAACGGATTGAAATCCGGGGTTTTGGCTCTTTTTGTTCACGACAGCGCCAACCCAAAACCACCAAGAACCCCAAGACCGGGATAACCATGAACATCCCGCTGCGCAACACCCTGCACTTCACCATGAGTAAGTCTCTAAAGTATCCGCTTATCAAAAAGAGCCATGAGGATGAAACCGAATAACTGCTAAGGGACTTGAAAGTTATCAATCAGCCAAAAACTGGCTAATATCCCCTTTGCCGTGGCGAATGATCTCCGGACAGGCGCCAATGAGCGAGATAACACTGGACGGTTCCGGATAGACAGGGCCTCCATCAATGATAATATCCACCAACCCGTCAAGCCTTTCTTCCAGCTCATAGGCCTCGGTGGCCAAGGGGAGCCCCCTCTCATCGAGCGAGGCGGAAGTGGTGAGAATGGGATTCCCCAACGCCTCAATTAAATGCCGACAAATTGTATTGTCCGGAACCCTGATTCCCACCGTTTTTTGCTTGCTGGTCATTATCTTGGGCACGATCTTCATGGTCGTCAAGACAAAGGTGTAGGGCCCGGGCAGGTTCTTCTTCATCAATCGATAGGCAGCGTTGGATATATGGCAGTAGGTGCTGACATCTTTCAAGCTGCTGCACATAAAGCTAAAGGGTTTGTCATTGGGACGCCGCTTCAGCTGATGCACCCGCTTCACCGCTTTCTGGTTAAAGATATCGCACCCGATTCCGTAAACCGTATCGGTTGGGTAACAGATGACAGCCCCATGCCTGAGCGCCTCGACAACCTGGGCAATGAGTCGGGGCTGGGGATTTTGAGTATTGATAACGAGCATAAAAGTTCGATATTGAAGAGTGTTAGCTAAATTAAAAGGCAGTCACGAATTTACTTAATTTCACCGATCCTGGCGCGCCATAACCCTGCTAACCGGATAAGTGCGTTAACGAAATCATTTACTGCTCAAAAAACGCCGGAGATGATTTCTAACTTACTAATAAACTCATTAACTGCGACAAACTCAATAAAGTCTTTCAATTATTTACCAAAATATTTTAGAATAAAATAATATGTAAACAGTTTTTTCCTATAAGGAGCCGCCATGCACGATAAAATTCTTGAAAACGCTTACACCTTTGATGATTTGCTCCTGGTGCCGCTTGCCTCCAACGTCCTGCCTTCCGACGTCGATCTGTCCACCAATCTGACCAACAACATCCGGCTCAACATCCCATTGATCAGCGCCGCCATGGACACCGTCACCGAGCACCGCACCGCCATCATCATGGCGCGCGAGGGCGGTATCGGCATCATCCATAAAAACATGAGCATCGAAGCCCAGGTCCGGGAAGTGCAGCGGGTCAAAAAGTCCGAATCCGGCATGATTGTCGACCCGATTACGGTTGAAGAAGACAGCACCGTGGCCGAGGTCAAATTCATCATGGATC
>Ga0334722_10001582_pt1 | contig 28008 bp, 24 predicted proteins | sample C3_bottom_MG_FD_207210 | JGI IMG/M metagenome (GOLD analysis project Ga0334722, IMG submission 207210) | Sediment microbial communities from Yellowstone Lake, YNP, Wyoming, USA - C3_bottom | ecosystem: Environmental > Aquatic > Freshwater > Lake > Sediment | place: USA: Wyoming | collected... | reverse complement strand
GAGGGCGAGAACCTCCTGCCCTGGCTGGCTGGAGAACTGGCGGCAGGCCGCCCCCCAGCTGAGAGAATTCTCACCGGACCTACCGACCCCTGCCCCTGGCGGCCGGTGGTTTATGACCAGCCCACCGCCGACTTCTACCTCTCCTGGGGCGGGATGCTCAATGTCCAGACCAAACGGGGTTGCCCCTATCGCTGTGCCTACTGTTCCTACCCGACCCTGGAAGGGAAGGCCTATCGTTTCCGCGATCCGGACGAGGTGGCCGCTGAGGTGATCCGGGCCGGGCGGGAGCATGGCGCCAAGTACATCTTCTTCACCGACTCGGTCTTCAACGATCTCCGGGGCCATTACTTGGAAGTGGCCGAGGCCCTGGTCCGGGCCGGTAACACCGTGCCTTGGTGCGCCTTCTTTCGGCCCCAGAATCTGACTGCCGAGGGCATGGAACTCATGAAGCGGGCGGGCCTTTCCGCCATGGAGATCGGCTCCGACGCCGCCAGTGATGAAACCCTGGCCGCCATGCAGAAGGACTTTACCTTCGCCGAGGTCATAGCCGCCAATGAACTGGCGGTGACGGCCGGGGTGCCCTGCGCCCACTTCATTATCTTTGGCGGCCCCGGGGAAAACCGGGCCACCCTGGCAAAGGGGCTGGCCAATGTTGAGCAGCTCAGTAATTCGGTGGTCTTTGCCTTCACTGGCATCCGGGTGTTGCCCGGCACCGCCATGCACCAGCGGGCCATCGCCGATGGCGTGATGCCCGCCGACCAGCCGCTCCTGGCCCCGTTTTTCTACTTTTCGCCGGAGCTGGCCGAGGCGGAGCTGGACGCCACCATCAAAGAAGCCTGGCAAGGGCGATTGGATCGAATCTATCCCTCCTCGGTGATGCAGGAGCGCATCACCCACCTGCACCGCAAGGGCCATGTGGGGCCCATGTGGGATATGCTGGTGCGGAGAAGGCGCTAAAAAGGACAGGACTGATCCGTCGGATCAGTCCGATCGGTCCGGCAAAAGCGAATAAAACCATGCCTATAAACAACCCCAAAATTCTCCTGGTTATCCCCCTCTACAACCATGCCGCCAAGGTGCGACGGGTGGTGGAAAAGGCCCTCGCCGCCAATTGGCCGGTTCTGGTGGTGGATGACGGCAGCAGCGACGGGGGCCTCACCAAACTTGTCGGCCTGTCTTGCGCCACCTTGCGTCTGGAGATTAACCAGGGCAAGGGGGCGGCGATCCTGGCCGGGGCGCACTGGGCCGCCGAGCAGGGCTACAGCAAAATCATCACCGTCGATGCCGACGACCAGCTCGATCCTGGCGAGGCGCATCTTCTTGCTGCCGCCGCAGCTGATCAAGAGCAGGCCTTGGTCATTGGCGCCCGGCGCATGGATCGCAGCAATGCCCCCGGCTCCAGCCTTTTTGGTCGCTCCTTCTCCAACTTCTGGGTTCATCTGGAGTGCGGTCGGGAACTGCCGGACACCCAGAGTGGCTTCCGGCTTTACCCGGTTAAGGAACTTCTCCAACTGGTCACCGGCTGCCGCCGGTATGACTTTGAGGTCGAAGTTCTTACCCGGGCGGCCTGGGCCGGTCTGCCGATTTTGACGGTGCCGGTTTCAGTTCATTACCCGCCGGGCGGCGAGCGGGTTTCCCACTTCCACCAATTTCGTGATAACTTTCGCCTGACCTGCCTCCACACCCGCCTGGTCTCGCGGGCGCTCCTGCCCTGGCCGCATCGGCGGCTGGTGGAGCGCAGCCCCGAAGAGGTGGTGGCGGCGCGGCGGGAAACCTTGTCGCTCCTTCATCCGGTTAATTTGGTTAAATATCTCTGTCGTGAGCACACCTCTGCCCTGCAACTGGCGGTGGCGGCCTGGATGGGGATCTTCTTCGGGGCTTTGCCCCTATTGTTCGTGCATACGGCGACCATCCTCTACGTCTGTCATCGGCTGCATCTCAACAAGGTGACGGCGGTGACGGCCAGCCAGCTCTGCATGCCGCCAGTGGTGCCGGTGCTCTGTATCCAGATCGGTTACTTCCTGCGCAGTGGCGCCTTCCTCACCGAGTTCACCTGGGATACCCTGGTTGTCCAGGCGCACCAGCGGCTCTGGGAATGGCTACTCGGTTCGCTCCTGCTGGGCCCGGTCCTGGGAGTACTGGTTGGCGCCTTGGTCTATTTCCCCATCAAACGACTGCGGGCGACCCGGCCCGAGGTCTGTGAAATGCCGGAACAGGGATGAGCCGACAGAAGCAAGGGCTGGGAGCCCGGCTGGAAGCATTGGGCCATGCCATCTTCTACGCCATGCTGCGGGTGGCCGGGCAGACCGGCGCCTATCTCCTGCTCTGGCCGGTGATCACCACCTACGTCTTGTGCAGCCGCAAGATCCATCGTTTGACCTATCCCTATCTGACTCGCCGTTTTCCCGAGCACGGCTGTCTGGCCCGCTGGCGCGATACCCATCGGATCATGCTCTCCTTTGGTCGAGTTCTGGTGGATCGGGCCTGGCTGGGATTGCGCCCGGGAGCGGCGCTTCAGGGTAAGTTGGAAGGCCAGGACGAGTTGCTGGCTCTGGCCGCCGAGGGCCGGGGCGTGGTGGTACTGATCGCCCACGTCGGCAACTGGCAGACCGCCATGGCCCAGATCACCGGGATGCAAGTGCCGATCAATTCGCTGATGCATTATCAGGAAGAGGCGGTGGCCAAACATTATTTCGACCTGCGCCGCAAGGTGATGCCCTTCAAAATCATCAAGAGTGACGGTTTCATGGGTGGCCTGGTCGAGGCCACCGCCGCCTTGCAGCGCGGCGAGGTGGTGACCATCATGGGCGACCGTTACGCCGGTGGTCCCTTCAGCGAGGTGAAATTCCTCGGCTCGCCAGTGCGGCTACCGGCGGCGGCCTACTCGCTGGCGGCGGCCACCGGCAGCCCGGTGGCGGTACTGCTGGCCGCCAAGACCGGGTGGCGGCAATACAACATGAAGCTCTGGGAGGTCTTCCGCCCCGAGCCCTCCGACCGGGAAAACCGGCGCCGCGACATGGCCAAATGGGCGCAACGTTTCGCCAATGCCTTGGAAGAATACCTCCAGGAATATCCCTACCAGTGGTATAACTTCTTCGATTTCTGGAGCCAATGAGGGGAATTTTTATTAAATTGGCGTTTGTGATCGTGTTTTCCCGTAGGTTAGGTAAGCGTATGAGTCCACGCCTCACTTAGGGATGGGAGTATAGGTAGGGTGGAACAAGCGTAGCGGTTCCACCGGTGCGTCAATTGGTGGATGCGCTTCGCTTCATCCACCCTACATGACGGAGAGGTGCATGAATAATATTATTGCTAGGGTGATGATTGCCGGCGGGATGTTAATCTGCTTGAGCGGTTGCGGGACACTGCGTACAGTTTCTGTCGCTTCTCTTGAGAGGCCTAGAGTATATAGCGGAACTAGGCTCGATTACTATGCGATTGTCGGTAATGTTGAGCAGATCGAAACGGAATTTAAAGTGAAGCCGACAGAGCATCCGTTTTTGGATATACCATTCAGTTTTGTCTTGGATACGGTTGCCTTGCCGTTGACCTATCCTGTTTCACTTTATGAAGCGTTATTTTATTAGAAATTGCAACAAGAGCCAAGGGCGAAGTGGGCCTGTGAATGCGGTCTTGTTGTTCTTGTAAACTGATGTGATGACAATTGATGGGACACGGCTGATGCCTCCCCCATCCTACTTTTATGGAGAACAACAAAATGGAAGAATTAAAGAAACAGATCAAGGAGATCATTGTCCGTGATCTGAAATTGCAGGGAATTACCCCTGAGGAGATCAAGGATGACGCCCCGTTGTTTGAGGAGGGGCTGGGCCTTGACTCCCTGGATGCCGTGGAGCTGGTGGTTCTGGTTCAGAAGCATTTCGGGGTGCAGATTGAGGATATGGATGAGGGGCAGGCCGCCTTTAAGTCGGTGGATACCCTGGCCAAGTTCATTAGCGAGCGGCGTCCCGCCTGATGGTGATGGGTTTGGATTCACCTGTGGGAGCGACCGCCTGGTCGCGAATTGGCATGCCGGGGGTTGGCGATTGAGTATGGAGTTGCTGGCGCTTTGGCATTCGCGGTCAGGCGACCGCTCCCACGTGTAGCTGCCAGACTTGGTGAGATGCGAAGAACTCGTTAACCTTGCTTGCCTGAGAAACCCAAAGCAATCATGACCTACCAAAATCCCTTGGATATCAGCTCGCCCCAAATCGCCATCACTGGCCTTGGCGCCATCGCCGCTGGCGGCAGTAGCGCTGTTGAGCTCTGGCGCAACTTGGCGGCCGGGGTGGTGCGCTGCGGGCCGGTGCCGGAATATCTCTTTCGGACCATCCTCAACTTTCCCGTCTTCGCCGCCCCGCAAAACTGCCTGAGCGAGCGTGCCCGCGCCCTGCTGGCCGAAACCTGCCCGGAGTTCCGGGCGGAATCGGTGAGTCGGACCATACTGCTGGCCGTCACTGCCGCCGCCGAGGCCTTGGATCAAGCCGGGATCGGTGCCACCGGGCTGCGCCAGCTGCGGGTGGGCATTGCCTTGGGCACCACGGTGGGCTGTACCTTCCATAACGAGGAATATTACATCGCCTGGCGTGATAACCTGGCTCCTGATCTGGCCCCGGTTCACTACTATCTGGGCGGTAATGTCGCCGCCGCCCTGCATCGGCTGCTCGGTACCAGCGGCCCGGCGCTGGTGGTCACCAATGCCTGCGCCTCCGGCACTGACGCCATCGGCATCGGCCGCAACTGGTTGGCGGCGGGTCAATGCGATCTGGTCATTGCCGGTGGCGCGGATGAACTCTCCCGGGTGGCCTACAACGGTTTTGCCAGCCTGATGCTGGCCGACACTGTGGCCTGCCGACCCTTCAGCCATGATCGTCAGGGGTTGAATCTGGGCGAGGGGGCCGGAGTATTGGTCATGGAGCGGCAGGACAGCGCCGTCACCCGGGGTGGCAAGATTCTCGGGCGGGTGCGGGGCTATGGCAGCGCCGCCGATGCCCATCATCCCACCGCCCCCCATCCTGAAGGGCGCGGCCTGAAGACCGCCCTGGCCCAGGCTCTTGGTGAGGCCGGGTCGGAGCAAATCGTGTTGGTTAACGCCCACGGCACCGGCACCAAGGCCAATGACCAGGCTGAAACCGCCGCCCTGGCCTCCGCTTTGCCGGAAGCGAACGCGGCGGCCATCGTCTCCACCAAGGGTTTTACCGGCCACACCCTGGGTGCGGCTGGGGGTTTGGAGGCAATTTTTACCCTGCTGGCCCTGCGTGACGGCTTTACCCCCGGCACCGTGGGCTGTTCTGAACTTGACCAGGGTTTTGCTGTGCGCCCATTACTTCAGAGCGAGGGGCGAAGTCTGTCAGGCCGCTTGGGGCTTTCCCAGTCCCTGGCCTTTGGCGGCGGCAATGCGGTGCTGATTTTGGAGGCGGCGTCATGACCAATCAGGTGGCGGTTACCTCTGCTCTTCGCCTCACCATGGACCATGCGGTGGTGCCTCAACTGGCCCGGGAACTGCGCCGGGCCGACGATTTTATACGCCTGGCGGTGGTGGGTGGCTATAACGCCTTGGCGGTCGCCCCGGTTCGGGAACTGGCCCCGGAGTCGCGGGGCGTCTTCATCGGCACTGCCTTCGGGCCGCTGGAGACCAATTTTCAATCTCTGGGCTCCCTGATCAACGACGGCGAGGGGCAGATTTCTCCGACCCTTTTTTCCCACTCGGTTTATAATGCCGCGGCTGGCTACGTCGCCCGACTTCTCGATTTTCGCGGCCCGGCTCTGACCGTTACCGACTACGGCTGGCCCTTTCTGCTGGCCCTGGAAGAGGCGCGCTTGGCAGTAGCCAGCGGGCGGGTGGAGCGGGCTCTGGTACTGGGGGTCGAGGTTTACAGTGAGCTCCTGGCCGACGCCTATTGCCGCTCTTTTGCCGGGCGCGAGGTGCCCTGGCACAAGGGGGCGGTGGTCTGGGTGCTGGATCGGGCCGGGGCGGTAGCCTCCCGTTTGGCGCGCCTGGAATCGGTGACGGTTTCCGGCTCTCCCTGCGCTACCGGGGATTATTTGACCAGAGAGGCTGAGCGCTGCCGCTATGCTGGGCGCGAGTTGACGCCAGATCGCCATACCCTGGCGGCGGTGGAATCGTTGAGTGATCTGGTAAATATTTTGCCGCCAGGCTCTGCAGATGAAGTAAGCTGGGAATGCTCGGCGAGTTTTGGCAAGGCGGTTGTGCGGCTGGCGGTTTGAAACTGCTGGTGATGCTGAGATTGATCATCAATAATTACCTGTAGGTGAAATCATGCGAAAAATTTCCAACATTCTCGTGGCGATTTTCTCTTTAGTCTTATTGCTGAGCGGCGCGGCAGGGGCCAACGGGCGGCCAGTCGAAACTCTGCCCCTACAGGAAATGGTCGGGCGCTATTATTTCCTGGGCTACAACCTGCATGCTGATCATTTCGCTAAAAAGGTTTCTTCGGTGAACTATCAAATCCGGGGTGATCTGATTCCCTGGGGCACCGAGGTGCGGATTATCCGGGTGACCGGGGATTTTCTGGTTTTCGAGCATGTCGCCAAACGCCAGCAATACCGGTATATATTCCACTGGAAAACCAAGAGCGAAGGGCCATTGCTTGAGCATGTCAATAAGGTGTTTCTTGATAAAGCCGATGATTTGACCAAGCAGGTTGAGGCGATGAATTCTGTCGATAAGGACGGTATCTACGAGGGCCGGGCCAAGGTGGGCATGAGCCGGGAAGGGGTACTGATCGCCATCGGTTATCCACCGGAATTCGCCAATCCCGAAGCCTTGATGACCGACCGCGACTGGCTGTACTGGTCCAGTCGCTACTTTAAGATGGTGGTCAGTTTCGGTCGCGATGGCCTGGTTAGCAAGGTCTCCGGCGGTGACTGAACCGGTTGCTTTGCAGCATTGACAAAAATGCCTTTTCGCAGCATTAGTAGCTGGCTTAATTAATAATAATGCGTCCCACCAACCGGGAGGATTGAAAGTGAAACTCCGATTTATACTGTTGCTGCTGACCCTGGGCTTGTTGCTGGCCGGACCGGTTCGGGCCGGGATGCCGCCCCTTGAAGGTGACGTCACCGTCGAGGCCGAGAGCTACGGCACTTCCCGGGAGGATGCCTTGCTCAAGGCCAAGCGTGAGGCGGTCAGTACCGGCATCGGCACGGTGCTGATCTCTCAGACCGAGGTCAAGAACTTCATTCTCCAGAAGGATTTCGTTCTGACCAGAACCGTTGGGGCGGTAAAGAGCTACCAAGTCCTCCAGGAAAAACAGGATAAGGACGGCTGGTTCGTCAAGATCAGCGCGGTGGTCTCCATGGCCAGTATTCGCCAGGATTTGGCCGCCTTGAAAATTTTGCTCGAATCCATGGATAAGCCCCGAATGATGGTGCTGGTTCAGGAAGATGGCGGCAGCAAGATGGCCGAAACCGCCATCATCGACTATCTGACCAGCAAGGATTTTGATCTGGTCGATGCCGCTGCGGTGGCGGCTTTGCAGAAGCATGACGAGGCCATGATCAAAAAAGCCACCGAAGGTGATCCGGTGGCCGCCGCCAAGCTGGGTGCCGCCAATGGCGCCGAATACGTGATCGTCGGCAAGGTAACCAAGAGCGTTTCCAAGAATCAGATGCTCAGCGATAGCGGGATTGTCTCCGGCCAGGCCAGCATTACTGCCAAGGTGGTCAACGCCTCCAACGCCAGGATCGTGGCCTCCAAGTCGGCCTCGGCCGCGGCCGCCCACATCTCCGAGGAAAGCGCCAAAGAAGAGGCCTCCGACAAAGCGGCTCGTAAGCTCATGGATCAGGAACTCTTCGAGAAGATCGTCGCCTCCTTCCAGGATACGGTTAATAACGGCACCACTCTGGATGTGGCGATCGAAAATGTTGCCGACTTCCAGGCGCAGAAGGCGGTGACCGGGGTGATCTCCGGGCTGGAAGTGGCCTCGGTTAATAAGCGCGGTTTCGGGGCTGGCAAGCTTGAATTGTCGGTGGTCTTTAAGGGCAGCGCCGACACCTTTGCCGAGGCGGTGGATGGCAAGGCTGTGAAGGGTAAGAAACTAACGGTGATTAACGTCACCGGCAGCAAGATACTGATTGCCCTGCGTTGATGCGGGTCTGATTTTTCCGTAAGGCCAGGAGGAGATAAATGTTCATGAGGAGAATGGCGGTGAAAAGTTTTGTGGTGTTGCTGACGGGATTGCTCATGCTGATGGCACTGCCGCTGACAGCGGCGGCTGAATTCACCAAGAACAAGGTGGCGGTCCTCGACTTCCAGTTGCAGGGTGAAGGTTTCGAGACCAAGGACATGGGTTCCATCGTTGCCGAATGGTTCATCACCGCCCTGGTTAAGACCGGTCGCTTCGATGTGGTGGAGCGGGCCATGCTTAAGAAGATCCTCAATGAACAGAAAATGGGGCTTTCCGGGGCCCTTGACGAGAAGACCGCCACCAAAATTGGCAAGATCCTGGGGGTGAAGGTTATCATCTCCGGCTCGGTCATGAAGTTACAGGATATCGTGGAGGTCAACGCCAGGATCATCGATGTGGAAACCGCCTCGATCATTGCCGCCGAAAGCGTTAAAGCCACGGCCACCACCAGTCTGCAGAGCCTGATCGTCCAGATGTCGGACAAAATCATCAAAAACTTCCCTCTGGAAGGCTACGTGGTTTCCCGCGACGGTAACTCGGTGACCATCGACCTGGGTAAGCTGGCCGGCGTGAAGGCCGAGATGGAATTCATGTCCTTCAAGGAAGGTAAGATCATTAAGCATCCTAAGACCGGTGAGGTTCTGGATGTGGAAAAGATTCAGACTGGCACCATCAAGATCGCCAATATCAGCGACCGGATCGCCTCTGGCGAAGTCGTCAAAGAAGAATCTGGCAATGCCATCGCCGTCGGGCAGATGGTGAAGAGTACCTCCGGGCCGCTGACCCCGCTGGAGATTTCCACCGTTTACACCGGTACCGGCTATAATACCGAGAGCGCTGGGGGGGGCAGAGCGGTGGCGCCACGGGCAGCCCCGCGGGGGCCAATTTCCTCCAACGAATTTGTCGCCAAGATCCAGTCGACAAATTTTGAGGACAAAGAGTTCGCCGCGAAAAGGATTATCAAGGAGGGGGTTACCGATGTGGCGGTGTTGGATGCCCTGGAGAAGGATCTCCTGGAAATCTACAATCTGTACCCCCGGGACAAAAATAAGTGCGACAGTATTTCCTGGATGGTCAAGGCCCTGGGGGCTTCGGTTAATCCCAAGTACAAGCCGACCATTGCCCAGATTGCCAATGGCGCCAAAAACGGGGCCGTCGAGAAGTGGGCAAAGAAAACCCTCTCAGCCTATTGACCGGCTGAGTAGTCTGGTGGACGCCTTCTGCCGCCGTTCCGGATTCGGGACGGCGGCAGATGTTTTTCGAGGATCAAGGAGAGACAATGACTGACACACCCGTGATTATGGTGACTGGAGCCAGTAAAGGAATTGGTGCTGCCATTGCCAAGCGGCTGGCTGGAGCAGGTTACGATATCTGGCTGAATTACCGCTCCGACCACGGGGCCGCCGAGGCAGTGCGTGACCAGATCGTCGGTCTGGGCCAGCAATGCCTTTTGCTGCCCTTTGATGTAGCCGATGAGGAAGCCATGCGGACAGCTCTGGAACCGCTGCTGGAAGAGGTAACCCCCTACGGCCTGGTTCACAACGCCGGGATTACCCGGGACGGTCTCTTGGCCATGATGCCTCGGGATGATTGGGACCAGGTAATCAACGTCCACCTGACCGGATTTTTTCTGGTGGCCCGAATGCTGATCAAGCCGATGCTCTCGGCCCGACGGGGTCGGGTGGTGGCCATTGCCTCCACCACCGGCGAAACTGGCCAGGCCGGGCAGTTTAATTACGCGGCGGCCAAGGGCGGGATCATCGCCGCTTCTAAGGCCCTGGCTCGGGAGGTGGCGAAGCGCAATATCCTGGTCAACGTGGTCTCACCGGGATTGATCGAAACCGAGATGATCGCCGGGTTGCCACTGGACAAGATGCTGGCGGGAGTTCCCCTGGGTCGGGTGGGCAAACCGGAAGAGGTGGCGGCGGTGGTGGAGTTTTTGATGGGAGAGGGAGCCGGTTACATTACTGGTGAGGTGATTAGCGTCAATGGCGGTCTGCACATGTGATGGCGATGGCGTCGCAAAAAATCGCTCTCCCGCGTTGCAGCGGGTACGCGAAATGCTCGCCGTACAACGTGTACGTCTCCGCTTTCACGCCGCCACTGCGCCTTGGATAGCGAATTTTTTGCTTAGCCATCCGGAGTTGAACAATTTTTTAAAATACGATGGATAAAATTTCTTTTCAATCCGAGCCTGCCACCGCGCCGTCCTTGCCCGCTCCGGCTGTGCAGCTGGTGGCCCAGCGACCGCCCATGATCTTGGTCGACGCCTTGGTGCATCGTGATCGCCCCGGCAACTTCTCGGTGGTGGCAGCGACGGTACCGCTCGCCGGGGTTTTCCTTGGCCCGGACGGCTGGGTGATCCCGGAATACTTTGTTGAATTGGTGGCCCAGGGTGGGGCGGCGGTTAATGGCTATGACGCCATCACCGATAACGCTGGCAAGACTCGGGGATTTTTGGTGGGTATCGATAACTTTGTCTGGCAGGGGAGAGCGCGCGCCGGCGAAGAACTGCGGGTGGAACTGGTCAAGACCTTTGAATTCGGGCCGGTAACGGTGATGAGTGGCCGGGTCTTCAACCGGGCAGAGCAACTGCTGGCCGAGGGCGAGATCAAGGCCTGGGAGCAGGCATGATTGGGGCTCTTGCAACAACTCACAGAAATAGGGAATCCGTCATTGCGAGGAGTGAAACGACGAAGCAATCTCCTGGCGATTGGCAACCATATTCCAGTGTTGACAAGGGCCAGGGGGCAAGCAATTCGAGATTGCCACGTCGGGTCTACGCCCCTTCTCGCAATGACGAGCCGCGACTTCTCAGGAGCCGGTCATGATCGGTACAAAACAGAAAACTATCCTGTCGCTACTGGCCTTGCTGCTATTGGCCCCACTCACGGCCGGAGCCGAATCCCTCGACGACTTTCTCGTCCGGGTGGAGAGCCATGCCGCTGGAATCCATGCCTTCGCCTGTGATTTTCGCCAGGAGCGAACCCTGGCCATTTTTGCCAAGCCGGTGGTCTTTTCCGGCAAGCTTTACCTCTCTCGACCCGACCGGTTGCGCTGGGAGTTCACCAAACCCATTGCCTCGCTCCTGATCCTTGACGGCAAGACCGGACGGCGCTGCGGGGAAGGCAGTCCGGCCAGTGAGTTCAGTCTGGAGCGTGATCCGGTAATGCGGCTGGTGGCCGGACAGATGCGCACCTGGACCGGCGGTAACTATCGGGACTTGCAGGGGGAATTCAGCCTGGAACTGAAACCCGGCTCGGCCCTGGTGCTGAAGCCGCGCCAGGCAGGGCTGGCCTCGTTCCTCAATCGAATAGAGGTGGCCTTTGATGTCAAGACCTTGCAGCCCATCCGGGTGGAAATCCACGAGGAGGGCGGTGACCGCACGGTGATTGCCTTCACCGGCTACCAGCTCAATCCCGAATTGCCGCCGGAGTTGTTTACGGCCTGTCGAGCCAAGCCTTAATGCCGTCGCAAAAAAGCATTCTTCACCGCAACGGCGCCAAGACGCAAAGTTTTATTCCTTTTGTCTGGCTTGCTGTCTTAGCGTCTTAGCGCCTTTGCGTTATGTTTTTGTTGTTTTTCCAGGTCTTCAAATTTCATAACTGGTCAGGTTAAAATCTCGTCCCATGTCAAAACGTACCGGAATTATCTTAAATATCCTCTTGCTCCTGGGTGTGCTGCTGGGCGGTTATCTGGCTCTGGGGGCGCACATCGAGGAAAATGCCATGGACCTGCTGCCCGGCGAGGCGCTGCGGGGCGATATGGAGCTGTTGCAGCAGCTGGGGGTGGTCAACCAAGTGTTTCTTTCCCTGGAGAGCGAGGCCCCGGCTGGGCCGGGCGGAGCCGCCGCGCCGGAACTGCTGGCCAGCGCCGGGGCAGTGGGGGAAGGACTGGCCGCCAGCCCCCTTTTTCGCGAGGTGTTTTACCAGCTCCCCCCGGGTTATGAGTTTCGTTTGGCCAGCACTTTGCACCGTTATTTGCCGCTGCTCACCGATCCTGCCGATTTAAAGCAGATCGAGGCCCGTCTGGCTCCGGCTGCCCTGGACAGCCGTTTGCACCAAGCCTTCCTGACTCTGAACAACCCGGCTGGCTTACTGATGGCCAAGATGGTCCAGAACGATCCCCTGGATCTGACCGGGGTGATGCTGGGTAAGCTGGCCTCATTGCGGGGGCGGCTGCGGATCTCCATCCAAAACGGATACTTCGTCAGTGAGGATGGCCGCCACTGTCTGGTCTGGGCCGAAAGCGTCACTCCTTTGATCGCCTCCGCCCCGGCCACCGCCGTCAAGGCCGAACTGGACCGGGTGCTGGCCAAGAGCCTAGCGCCGGGGATTCGTGCCCGCCTGATCGGGCCGTTGCCCCACACCCTTTCCAACTCAGAAACCATCAAGAGCGACTTGCAGCGCTTGCTGCCCTACGATGTGGTGGTGCTGCTGCTGGTGCTCTTTCTGGCCCTGCGAACCTGGCAAAGCCTGGTGGTGGTGATCATTCCCTTCCTGGCGGCGCCCCCGGCCTTGGCCTTGCTGGCCTTGTTTTATCCCCGGATCAGCGCCATGGCGCTGGGTTTCGGCATCGTGCTTTTGGGCAGCGGCGCTGATTACGCCATCCATCTCTATCTGGGCGCCAAGGTCGAAAATGGCAAGGCGGTGGTGCCCAAGGTACTGCGCCGTTCCCTCCTGGTCGCCAATCTCACCACCTTTGCGGTCTTCATTACCCTGCTCTTCTCCCATGTTCCCTCGCACCGGCAGATGGCTACCCTGGCCATTTTCGGCATGGCCTTCGCCCTGATCCTGGCCATCAGGCTGGTGCCGCCGCTGGGGGCCTATCAAAAGTCAGAACCGGCGGCCCTGGCCATGATCCGGCGGATGATCGTGCCGCCCAGCCGGGGTTGGGGCATGGTACTGCTGGCCGCCTGGCTGTTGTTGATGGTCGGCGGGGTGGTCGGTTGGTCGCGGCTCCACTACAATGGGGATCTCAAGACCATGGATACCCCCACCGCCGAAGTGAAGGCTGATCAACGTGAGTTCCTGGCCACCTGGTCCAAGGGTGGCGAGCAGGCCTTTGTGGTGGCGGCAGGCCAAACGCCTGCGGCGGCCCTGGATTTGAATGATCAGGTCTATGCCCGTCTGACCGGTGCCGGACGTTTGGCCGGGGTACAGTCGCTGGCCCCGGTATTGCCGGGCCCGGCGCGCCAGGCCAAGAACGGCGCGGCTTGGCAGGAGTTCTGGGCGAGGCAACTGCCGACCTTGCAACCGGCACTGGATCGAGCGGCAGTCAACCAGGGTTTTGCCCCCGGGGCCTTCACGCCTTTTCTCGCCGGGGTAGCCCAGGTTCCCCCGACGCTGTCGGCGATGGTGCTGATCGACGGCCCCCTGCATCCCTTCATGGCCTCCCTGTTCCGCCAGGTCCCGGCCCCGGCGGCTGGTGGTAAGCCCAGCTATCTTGCTACCACCCTGGTTCCCGATGGCCCGGAGACCGCCCCGGTACTGGAGGAGTTGGGCCGGGATATTCCCGGGGTGCGGGTGCTTTCCAACACCCGCTGGCGGCACCAGGTGGATGTGCTGATGCGCGGTGATATCCTTAAGCTGACCACCGCCGCCGCCCTGGCAGTTTTGCTCATCTGTTTTTTTGCCTTCCGCAATTTCCGGGATCTCCTGGCGACCCTGGCTCCGGTTCTCTCGGCCCAGGCGGGGATGGCCATTTTTGCTGGCCTGACTGGCGGCGAGCTAAACCTGATGCATCTCCTGATGGGCACCATGGTCATCGGCATGAGCGTTGATTATGGAATTTTCATCGTCACGGCCTGCCGTGAGGGATTGTCGCCCCATACCTTTCTGGCCATTTCCCTCTGCGCCCTCAGCACCCTTTCCGGCTTCGGGGTGCTGGCCTTTGCCGTCCATCCGGCCTTGCGCGCCCTGGGGTTGACGGTGCTGATCGGTATTGGCGTGGCCTGGCCCACCGCCCTGTGGGTCTCACCAGTATTGGCTGGCATTAAAAAGGCGAAGCCATGCTGAAGGGTTTGGGGCTATTCTTGCTGGTGGCCTTGCTTGGTGGTTGCGCGGCCGCTTTACGCCCGGCTCCTGCCGATCTGGCGCAACTGCCGAACGAGCCGACCCTCTGGAAGCTGGCCCTGCGGCGGGGCGGTGAGCCACTGTACACCGGGCTTCTGCTGCTCAACCGGGAAGAAAAGGGGACCGGTATGGTCCTGCTGGACGCCACCGGCATCAAGCTCCTGGAAGGGCGGCTGAGTGAAACCGGCGAGTTGAGCGGGGTCAAGGCCCTGCGGCCGGTGGCTGACCGGGGTCTGCCCGACTTTCTCGGCCGGGCGGTGCAGCGGCTGTTTCTGGCCGCGCCGCCCCAGGCGGGCGAGACCTGCCGCCCCGAAGGTTGGGGCAAGCTCTGTCAGGGGCTGGATGAATCTGGTCGGCTGGTCAGGATCCGGCGCTGGGGGCCTTTGTTCTTGTGGACGGCGGACTATTCCCTTAATAATGAAAATTCACCGCCGCTACTCACCGGGGCCCGACTGGGCCAGGGTTGGTTGACGCCCGAAGTGGGGCTGGAACGGCGCCTGGAGGCGGCGGAGTGAGCTGGGCTAAATTTTTTTTCTGATTACTACTAATCTTCAGCCATTTTTCTCCGTCATTCCGGCGCAGGCCGGAATCCAGAGAGATTGGCAACTTTTCCTGGATTCCGGCCTGCGCCGGAATGACTTTAAAGCAGGGACCAGATCTCGACAAAGCGAGCATTATCAACTCGATGACAGCCAGTGACGCAAACAGGCTGAGGTTTGGTGGTAATCAGAAATTATTTTAGAATTCCACAGCTGAGACCGCCAATTTTGTAGGAGCGGGCCATGCCCGCGATCAGGAATGAATCGCGGGCATGGCCCGCTCCTACAGCCGTAGCTGTGAATTGTTATGAGCCTCGTTGGATGTAATCGGTTGTTAGTTTGTTGTTAAACCTCCACTGACCTGCCACGATGCCACTCTTGTACCCCAACATAAACGCCTCACCTCTGGCCGGTTGCCTTACCGATCTGCTGCTTGATCGTGCGGCCCGGACCGGTGCGGCGCAGCTCTGTTGCCCTGCTGAATTTCCCGGCTTTTCCGGTCATTTCCCTGAGGCGCCGGTGCTCCCGGCGGTGATGCAGTTGCTGTCTGTGCGGTTATTGGCCGAGGCGATGGTTGAGAACCGCCTCGCCCCGGTCGGAGTCGAGCGGCTTAAGTTCAAGGGCATGGTCAGTCCCGGCGAGGTGGTCAGGGTTCGGGTCACCTTCAAGGACCGCACGGATGGGCTTGGCGCTGAATTCTCCCTGGACCGTGAGGGGGCTGCCATTGCCAGCGGCACCATTATTTTTCGCCCTATTGGCGCGGAGGGTTGAGATGGGTTTTGTCCGCGATTATTTTCCCGCTCGGCCCGGCGATCCTGAGCCTCTCACCGTTGCCGCCCGGCGGCGGGTGCGTTTTGAGGAAGTTGACATGCTCAACATCGCCTGGCATGGTCACTACGTCAGCTTTCTCGACGATGGCCGGGTGGCTTTTGGTGATCGCTATCCCGCCCTTAGCTACCGGCATCTTCATGAGGCGCGGGTGGCAGCACCCATCGTCCAGCTCCATCTTGATTATCAGTCGCCGCTCTTCTTCGATGAGGAGATGGGTGTGGCCGCTACCTTGCACTGGAGCGACGCTGTTCGCCTCAACTTCTCCTACCTGATCAGCGGCGCCGATGGCCGGACTGTGGCCCGGGCCTGGTCGGTGCAGCTTCTGGTGGATGAAAATCGTAGCACCCTCTTGATTCCGCCGCCCTGGTTTGTGGACTTCCGCAACCAATGGCGACAGGGGCGTTTGTCATGACCGGCCCGGTGCTTGTCGCGGCCGCCGTCCTTACTGCCTTGGGCGACCTGGAGCAGACCTGGCAGGGGCTGGTGGCCGGGCGCTCTGGGCTTGCCCCGGGGCCGCTGCCAGCTCCCCTGAACCGGTACCCGGTCGGGCTGGTGCCCGGTCTGAGCGGCGGAATGGGGAGTGCGCTTCGGCAGGAGAATCTCTATCGCCGCCTGCTGAGTGCGTTACCAGAGCTGCCGCCAGAAGCCGGGCTGGTGCTCTCCACCACCAAGGGAGCGGTCGATGAGCTGCTGGGGGGCGCGACTGCTCCCTGGCCCGGCCAGCCCTGGACACTGGCGGCCGAGATCGCCGGGGCCATGGGGCTCACTGGCCCGGTCGCCACGGTCAGCGGTGCCTGTGCCTCCGGGACCATCGCCTTGATTCAGGCGGCCCAGGCGGTCAAGGCCAAAAATGGACCGGCCTGTGTGCTGGTGGTGGGGATTGATCTGCTTAGCGTTTTTGTTACCGGCGGCTTTGCAAGGCTCCAGGCCTTGACCCCGGCAATGTGCCGTCCCTTTGACCGCCATCGCGATGGTCTGGCCTTGGGCGAAGGGGCTGGCGCACTCTTGGTTACCGATGCTGATGAGGCCAAGCGGCGGGGCTGGCCGATCCTGGCCGGGATCGATGGCTGGGGCGTCTCCGGCGATGCCGGTCATATCACTGCTCCCTGTCGCGAGGCCAGCGGCCTCAAGCGGGCGCTGGCTCTCTGTACCGCCAACGGACAAAAGAGGGTGGGGGCGGTAAACGCCCACGGCACCGGCACCAAGTTCAATGACGCCATGGAGATCAAGGCATTTCGGGAGAGCTTGCCGCCGGGCACCCCCTACCATTCGGTCAAGGGCGCCATCGGCCACACCTTGGGCGCGGCCGGGGTGATTGAGGCGGCCATCGCCGTCAGGTCATTGGCTGCGGGGGTGATACCGCCCAGTGTCGGTCTGGCGGAGGAGGAAGCGGACGGTGGAGTTACCTCCGGTAAATCCTCCCTGTTGCTTTGCTACCCTTCTGTACTGAGTTGCAATTCCGGCTTCGGCGGCATCAACGCCGCTGTTTTGCTGGCCCAAGGCGAAAGCGATTTAGCCAATAATATTGTTTAGGAATTTCTCCATGTTGGCCTTGCAGGTGTCTTTCTGGATGGGTTCCGCTGGGTAATTCTTACAAATATCCGGTCGTGCTTCATAGGCACTGCAGGAAAAGCTGCCATCCTTTTCATCTAGGAAAAAGCAATGGCCATTTTCCTTGAATTGTAAGAAGTATTCTTCAACTTCTGTGCCCTTTTGATTTGTAAAAACATCGGGATGTAGCCCTGTTGCTTTCTCTAGCGATTGTATTTCGCTATTAGATAAGTCAACGAAGGGGTGGTTCTTGCAACATTCGGCACACTTCTTACATATCTCAGTCAATATAATATTCCCCTGACAAAATTCTTAGATAGTTAACTCCAGGTAGTAAGGGCTATGGTCTCGCAAGCCGGCCTGGATCTGGTGGTTCAAGGTTTAAGGTGGAAGTGGGATGAAGTTATTCTGAGAGTGCGCCGGATGTTGCAGTGGTGCAAGGCATAACGAATGGCGGCAGGTTTTCTCTAACTGAAAACCTGCCGCCATTGTCTGTGGTTACTTATCCCAGGGATTTTTGCGCACCTTGCGGCGGGCCTGGGCTTTCTCTACCTCCGGGGGGCGGCGGCTGTCGGCGCCTCTCCGGGGTGCGGTCGAAGCTCCCGGCGCTTTGCTCTTGTATGCTGGTTTTCCCCAGGCCAGCTCGGTTGCGGGGCGTCCTGGGCGGGGGCGTGACTCGCCCGCCGCTTCGATGGCCACCGGTTTACCGTTGATCTGTAAATTGGCAAAGGACTTCAGGACCTGCTCGGTGAAACGGCTGTCTGCCTCAACCACCGAAGTGCTGTCCCTGACTTCGATCTTGCCGACCTTAATGTGAATCCCATCATTGTTGTCGTTGATCTCGCCAATAAGTCTACCGGCATGGATCCCGTCATTTTTGCCGACGTTGATGAAGAAGCGGGAAAACTTGGTGGTATCTGCGCCCCTTTCCCCCTCACTGTCACGATAATTCGGCCTGGTTGGGGCGGACTGCTCCCGGCCAAATTTGCCTGGCACCGTTCGTTCGGTTGGTGTCCACTCGGTTTTTTTCCGGTAGGAAGGCTGGCTGGGGTCGTCTCCCAGGAAATCTTTCAGATCCAAGGGTTTTGGGCGGACAGGTGCGGCTGGGGCGCTTCGGGTGGTTGGCGAAGCGGGCTTCTCTCGCCAGGGCTGGGCCGGTTTTTCCTTCCACGGCTGCGTAGGCTTCTCTCGCCACGGTTGGGTTGGTTTATCCTGCCAGGGTCGTTCTGTGGTGGGCCTGCTTGAGGTGGTCCGGCGGGGCGGCATCCGGTCGCTTGGTCGTGCCCCTCTGCTACTACCCCGATCACTTTCATCCCGGCTGCGTTCGTTGACGTTTAAGTCAGGGGCATTCCGGTAGTATTCCAGGAAGCGGTTAAACTCCAAAGAGACGAAGCGCTTGATCAATTCCTCGCGGTCCAAGTCGGCCAGTTTGGCGTGGACTGCTGGCAGGAATGGTTCGATGCGGGCGTGGTCAACCTGCACCTTGTTCACCGTGTCGATCAGGTTCAACAGCTGACGTTCACAGATCTGCTGTCCGGTAGGTACTTGGCCCGCCTCGAATTTGCGCTTGAGGCGATTTTCGATGTCGCGGATTTTGAAAAGTTCGCGCAGATTGATGATGACGATGGAGATACCCATCTTGCCAGCCCGCCCGGTCCGGCCGCTGCGGTGGGTGTAGTTGGCGGAGTCGTCAGGCAGGTTGTAGTTAATGACGTGGGTCAGGTCGCTGACATCAAGCCCACGGGCGGCCACGTCGGTGGCCACCAGCATCTGCATGGTTTTGCTGCGGAACTTGCTCATCACGTGGTCGCGCTGGCCCTGGGAGAGATCGCCGTGCAGGGCGTCGGCGCTGTAGCCGTCGGTAATCAATTTTGCGGCAACTTCCTGGGTCTCTTGGCGGGTGCGGCAGAAGATGATGGCGTAGATGTCGGGGTTCATATCGGCGATGCGCTTCAGCGCCGGATAGCGGTCCTTGGCTTGGACCATATAGTAGAGGTGACGAACATTTTCGGCGCCGACGTTCTTCTGGCCAACGGTGATCTCCACCGGGTTACGCATGTAGTTGGCGGCGATTGCGGCCACTTCCCGGGACATGGTGGCGGAAAAGAGCAGGGTGCTCTTGTCGGCCGGGGTGGTGGCGAGGATGCTGTTTAATTCTTCTTTGAAACCCATGTTGAGCATCTCGTCGGCCTCATCCAGGACCACCCGGCGGATGGTGGAGAGATCGACGCTGTTTCGGCGAATATGGTCGTTCAGGCGGCCGGGGGTGGCGACCACAATTTGGCTGCCTTGGCGGAGGGCGCGGATTTGCGGCTCAATGGGGGCGCCCCCGTAAACGGCGGTGACCTGGATCTGCGGCAGGTGTTTGGCCAGGGCCATCAGGTCACGGGTTACCTGGACGCAGAGCTCCCGGGTGGGGCAGAGGATCAGCGCTTCTGGCCGACGGCGGGCCGGATCGGCCAATTGCATCATGGGGATGCCGAAGGCGGCGGTTTTGCCGGTGCCAGTCTGGGCAAGACCGATAACGTCGGTCGGTTTTTTTAGCACCAGGGGAATGATCTCGGCCTGAATGGGAGTGGGGACGGTGAAACCCTGATCGGTCAAAGCCTGGAGGATTTCGCTGCTGACGCCAAGTTCTGCAAATGTGGGCATAGTCTTCTTCGGAAAAGTTGAGGGGAGGGGCTGTTACGGACAAAAAAAAGCCCCGCCGGAAGCGGGGCCTGCTCAAACCGCTTGAAGCGTCGGTTTAGATCTGGCGAACGTCGGATGCCGCCGGTCCTTTGGGACCATCGACAATCTCAAAGCTCACTCGAGCGCCTTCGGCGAGGGTCTTAAAACCTTCTGCCTTGATGGCGGTGTGATGGACGAAAACGTCCTTGCCACCGTCCTGCTGAATGAAACCAAAACCCTTAGCATCGTTGAACCACTTTACTGTGCCCTCAGCCATCTTAACTACTCCTTCGTAATATGGGTCCACTTTGGAACCCTGATAATATCGCTGCCCCTTGCGAGGGCAGCCGGCAGTACCTTGCTGAAACAAAAAAACCGCACTTCCAGTTTGGATTGTGCGGTTGACTTTATTTTGTAGTATCTACAAACAGGCACTGCGCAACAATGCTTCCAAAATAGTTGAAAGCTTTGGGAAATACAAGGGGTTTTTTTGAGTTGAAGATTATTTTCTGACGCTGGCTGGCCAGTTGCTGGCTGAAACACTTCCTTGGGTCGTTCTGGTAAATCGGCTATTATGAGCCAGGGCAACTTCCCGCCACTGTGGCGTCTCTCTTATCCTGACTCAATAGGGTCGTTTATTCCAATTAATAATGGCGGTCAGCATGACCTTGAGTAGTAAAGTGCAATCAGCTAGTTTTCGGCTTGACCCGGCTTTTTCCCGAATTTCACTCTGGGTGTGGAGTGAATCCCGAGAGCAGAATTTGGGCAGAAATTTTTTTCGGGCCTGCTTCCGGGTGGGCTTCATCGCCGCCCGGGAGTTTCGCCGAGATCAGATCCCCTTGCGGGCCAGCGCCCTTACTTTTACCGTCATCCTTGCGCTGGTGCCGCTCCTGGCTTTGGGCACCTCGGTTCTAAAGGGGTTGGGGGCTGGTGGCCAGATGCGCCAAGGAGCCCATGTTCTGATCTCCCAAATGGAAGCGACAACCGCTGCCGATATCGATATCCCTACTCTTAACCAGGGCAGTCAGGAGGCGACGCCGGAACAAATCCGGCAATGGTCGTCCACCTCGCTCAGTGGTCATCTCCATCGGGTAGCCGATACTGTCTTCGATTACGTGGACAAGACCCAATTCGCCACCATGGGGTTGGTCGGTATTTTGGCGCTGCTCTTTACGGTCTACACCCTGCTGGGTAGCATAGAAAAGACCTTCAATGCCATCTGGCAGACCGCTGATAACCGCACTCTGGGACGTAAACTTGTTGATTATCTGGCCTTGCTGGTGCTGTTACCCCTGACCGTTAATTTCGGGGTAGCGGCCATGGTGGCCCTGAAAAGCCCTCGGTTATTGGCCCATATCCAGCAATGGCTGCCCTGGCTGGGGTTACGAGTCCTGAATTTCCTGCCGATCCTGGCGATGGTGGGGACTTTCTCCCTCCTCTATGGCTTTTTACCAAACACCAAGGTGAATAAAAGTTCGGCCTTTACCGGCGGCGTGGTAGGCGGCTTGGTTTGGCTCCTGCTTCAGGCGGTCTACTTTAAATTGCAGATAGTGGTGGTCCGCTATAATGCCATCTACGGCTCCTTCGCCGCATTGCCGCTCTTTCTGCTCTGGATATACTTGAGCTGGCTGGTCTTTCTGCTGGGGGCGGAGGTTTCTTTTGGAACCCAGATCCGGCGCCGCTATCTATGGCGGCAGCCGATTCTCACGCCCATCGGCCGGATGGCGCTGGCCTTCGAAATTTTGATCTCGGCCGCCGAGGATTATCGCTGGCAGCGGCTGACCACCCGCGATAGCCTGGTCGGTAAATTGAAACAACCAGATAAGTACATCACAGAGTTGCTGGATGTTCTTTGTCGGGCGAAAATGATGCGGTTCGTCGCCGAGGGTGAAGGGGGATATCTACCGGCGGCGCCGTTGGCGGAGCTGTCAACTGCCGAGATCGGCTTGCTTCTGTTGGGCGAACTTCCCGAAACCATCCCGGTTGATAATCCGGCCTACCTGGCCTTGGCGGCCATGTCCGCCAGCCTGGCCGGGAACAAGCTGGCGGTACGTGACCAACAATAGTTTTATGTGGCTCTCAATCAAACTCAGCACAACAGCAAATGGACCCCCGCTTTCGCGGGGGTGACGCCTGTACCGCGTATCGTCATTCCCGCGAAAGCGGGAATCCAGTGTCCCAACTGGTCAGCAAAGAACGAACTGGCTTGGCAAGCTGAGTATTCTACAGAGCCACTTAGTTTTATTAAATTCATTGCCATCGTCGGCTGGGTTTTTAGGGCAAAATTACCGACGGATGGCTGGCAGCGATCTTGCGGGGTGGCTGAAAGGTGCAAACGTTTTGACTCCATTGACGAAAAAAACCTCGACGGTCAGCTATTCTCCACGCATCTCGGTTTTCCCGGTGGTGCTGTTCCTCTTTGTATGGGTATTCCCAGCCGCACCTCTCCGGGCAGAATCCCCACCGGCGCCTGCCGCCAAAATCTACGATACCTTCACGGTCTACTGGGAAAACGATGTTTTTGCCCGTACTGACCAGGATTATACCAACGGCCTGCGTTTTACCTGGAGCACTCCCTATCATCTTGATCCTGATGCTTCCCGACTTCCGGAGTGGAGCCGCCCCTGGCTCAAACGTTTACCCGGGGGTGATCCCGGGGAAGCCCGGGCGGTTTCGCTATCGTTTGGGCAGAGTATCTACACCCCGGTGGATATCAAGGAATCCGAGCCAAATCCCAGCGATCGCCCCTATGGTGGTTACTCCTACTTAGCGGCCAGCTTTCATAATCGCAGTCGTAATACCAAGACCACCTGGGAGTTTCAGGCGGGGATTGTCGGACCTCTTTCCTTTGCCGAGGAATTTCAAAACGTTACCCACGATCTGGTCGGGAGCAGTCGTGCAGCGGGGTGGGATAATCAACTGAAAAATGAGCCCGCTTTGGAGGTGATCTGCGAACGCCATTGGCTGCTGGCCCATGCCGACGATGAGCTGGGGCTGAGCTTTGATGTAATTCCTCATCTGGGTGGACGGCTCGGCAACGTCAGTACCTACCTGAATCTGGGTGGGGAGCTGCGGTGGGGTTGGCAATTGCCACATAATTTTGGCACCTGTCCGATTCGTCCCGGCTGCGATAGCAACAGCGCTTTCAACGAGGCGGCGCCCCGGCCATTCCGCCCCGGTTTGAGCAGCTGGCATCTCTTTGCCGCCATGGATGGGCGAGCAGTATTTCACGACATCTTTCTGGATGGCAATACCTTTGCCGACAGCCAGCATGTTAAGCGAGAGATAATTGTTGCCGATTTCATGAGTGGAATTGCTGTGCAATACGGAGTTACCCGGGTGACATATTCCTATGTCTTGCGGACGCGGGAGTTTGAGAGCCAAAAGACCCGGCAGTTGTTCGGAGCCCTAAGTTTTAGTTGGAGCTATTAGCATGGGTCGAGAGGCAACAAAGATAGGATTGTTGCGGAAGTAACGGGCGAAGGTGGGATTGTGGTAGCGATCGCCTGACCGCGAATTGCCGGGGCTCGGCAACAAAGGGTTTAATGGAATAAGGTTGTTGCGGAGTTTCCCCGCAGCTCTTACTTGGGACTCTTGCCATCCAGTACCGCCCGGACCGTGCTGGCGAAATCATGCCGCACCAGGGGTTTGGTGACAAAACCTCTAATCCCTATGGCCAGGGCCGATTCCCGGCTGATCAGCTGGCTGAAGCCGGTGCAGATAATGATCGGCAGGTCAGGGCGAATTTCCAGCATCTTGCCGGCCAGGCGATCGCCGGTCATCTTCGGCATGGTCATGTCGGTGACCAGCAAGTCGAACTGGTTGGGCGCGTCAGCAAAGGCTGCCAGGGCCTCCTGGGGATCGGTGTAGTCGCTAACTCTGTAGCCCAGGCTTTCCAGGGTCGCCCTTTCGACCTCGCGGACCGCTGGCTCGTCATCCACCAGCAAAATCCGTTCCTTGCCGCCCGGGACTGGGGCCGCGAAGGTGGGGGTCTGGAGCACGGGCGGCAAGGCGGTGGCGGGTAGATAGACGTGGATGGTGGTACCCTTGCCCGGCTCGCTGTACAAGCTGATGCCGCCGCCATAGGTTTTGACGATGCCGTGCACCACCGATAGCCCCATGCCGGTGCCTTCATCCTTGGACTTGGTGGTGAAATATGGCTCCAGGGCCCGGTCCAGGGTGGCGCTGTCCATGCCGCAGCCGGTGTCGCTGACCTCCAGGCGCAGGTAATTTCCCGGCTTGAGGTTGAGACTCTTGAGGTAATCCTGGACGGTGATCTCCACAGGTATCAAAGAAACCCCCAGGATGCCGCCATTTTCCCGCATGGCGTGATAGGCATTGGTGCAGAGATTCATGAGAATCTGGTGAATCTGGGTGGGATTGGTCAGCACCGGTGCACAGGCCGGGTCAATATCTTGGCGGATTTCGATGGTGCTGGGGATTGAGGCCCGGAGCAGCTTCAGGGCCTCCTTGATGACAATCTGCACCAAGACCGGCGACTGTTCCTGAGAGTCCCGTCGGCTGAAGGTAAGGATCTGCTTGACCAACTCCCGGGCTCGTCCGGCGGCCTGGTAGACCTTCTCCAAATGACTGATGGTTGTCTGGTCACCCTCGGCCTGCATCATCGCCAATTCCAGATAGCCGAAAATCGGGGTGAGAATGTTATTGAAATCGTGGGCGATCCCACCGGCCAGGGTGCCGATGGATTCCATCTTCTGGGATTGCCGGAGCCGACCTTCCATCTGCTGGTGCTCTTTCTCGGCCTCCAGTCGTTCCGAAATATCCCGGGCCAGGGCAATTACCAACTTTTCTCCACCCAACTCCACCATTCCCACCCGAACCTCGACCGGATAGGTTACCCCGTCCTTACGGCGGTGCACCTTGGCGATGGTCAACGGTTGTTCGGGTTGCAGGTTCTGCCAATAGGGGGCGTCGTCAGGGCGCTCACTGTCCGGCATCTCAATATCAGCCACGGCTAGGGACAGTAAGGCCTCGCGGCTGTAACCCAAGCTGTCGCAGGCCCGTTGGTTTACATCGATGATCTTTCCTGCAAAATCATGGAGTAAAAAGGCGTCGGCGGCCTGATTGAGCAGGGCGCGATAGCGGCGTTCACTGTAGACCACGGCATAGCTGCGTTCAGCAATCTGGTCCAGCATGTCGTTGAAGGAGTCGACCAGATTGCCGACTTCATCGGCGCCGTGTTTGGTTGCCCGTAGACAGTAATCCTGGCTCTGGGAAATTTCCTTGGCCACCTCGGCCAGCTCAATGATCGGTTGTGAGATCAGCTCGCGCAGCCGGGCGGCCAGGAAAAAACTCAGGCCACTGACCAGCAGGACGATGAGTATGAGGGTAAGCAGGGCATAGTTACTGAAAGCGCTGAGGGAACGCATATCATCCTGCAACGAAAGGCTGCCGATGACCTTGCCGTTCATCTCGATATCATGGGAGACCGAGATAGTTCCTGGCCCGGATGCCGTATATCCGTAAGAGGTGAAAAGCTTGCCGTCGGCAGTGGTGATTCTGGCGCCCATGACGGAAGGGCGATTATTCAGGGAGCCCAGCAACTGTTCGGCGTCCTCTGGAACCTGAAAGGCCAGTGAGGCCTGGCAGTTGGTGGCCAGAATGCCGGCCAGGCTCTCCAGATCAGCCTGGTAGGATTGGCGGTACTGGTCGATGACCAGTGAGTAGAAGGCCAGAGTCGCCACTAGAACGGCAGTCGTGCTGACCCCGAGCAGGAGCAGGGTCAGCTTGGTGCGGATTGACAGGTTCTGGAAGCGTCTTCCTCCCTTGCCCCCTGGTTCTTGTGGCGCGCTCATTCGACCACCTTCATGGCCATCTCCAACAGCCTGGCGTTCATCCTTAGCCCCGAGGCCTCGGCGGCGCGGCGGTTGACGGCCCAGCGAATCTTGCTGGTCTGGGTAAGTAGTGCGATCATGCAGCCCTGGTCCAGACAATCTTCGTCGTCGGCAACCAAAAGTGCGGGTTTACCCTTGAGACTGGCGATAATCTTCTTGATGTAGCGCAACTCTGGCTGGGCGATGAAGAGTAGCTGGCAGCCGGAGAGGTCCATGCCCTCCACATAAGGCCCATAAAAACGCAGTGAGATCTCCACCCCCCGGGTGCGTTTGAGTTCCGTCTGTAGAGACTTGAGGCTTTCGCCAATGGGGGAATCCCCGAGCACGGCAATCTCTTCAATGCGGCCACCCTTGGGGTTACACGAGCCGGTTGGCCAGTTGACGAATTGGAGAAAGTTGTAGAGATAGACGGCCTTCAGCTCATATTCACGGGGAATGGGCTGGGCGAAGGCCTGGGCGCAGCAAGGAGACCACCAGAGGCTGGCAGCCAGCGCCAGGAGGGTGATGAGGGCAACCAGCGGCCGGGAACGTCTGGGGCTGGTCGCAATTTTATTGGAACTGAGCAAAATGTTTGCTTCCCTAATATCGATAGGCCAATTCTCCCCAGAAACTCCGACCTTCCAGAGGGTAGTCGTCGGGAGTGGCGGAGGGGCTGGGTTCGCGGGCGTCTTCGTTGAAGAGATTTTTGATCTTCAGTTTCACGTCCCAATGGTTGGCGAGATTGCGTCGTTGCAAGGTGAGATGAACCAAGTCGTAGTCGGCGATATCGGGGCGACTGTCACCGACGGCCCGGTGGCGGTTCTTTACCAGGTAATATTGGGCATCCAGGGACCAGCCTGGCAGAAAGGCCCATTGCGGGTTCAGATAATACTGGAGTTCCGGGGCGTCGGCAACTACGGCTTTGCTGTTCTCGTCTTGGGAGCGTTGATAGGCCAGATTCCCGACCAGGCGTAAATCTTCACTCACCTGCCACTCAGCCGCCACCTCGAAACCGCGGCCATCCTGGTCTCGGGCGTTTTGGGCGGATAAGGTTCCGGTTCCGGGATCGGGCAGGTTGTCGATCAGGTCCCTTATTTCGTAGCTAAAGATGTTGAAGGTGGTGTGCAGCTGCGCCCAGGGGCGGTAGTCAAAGGCCAGTTCCAGGGTGTCAATGGTTTCCGGATTGAGAGCAGGATTGCCCAGACTGGAGGGGTTGTTCTTCAGGTAGAGTTCACTCATGGAAGGGGCCCGGAAGGCCCGACCGTACAAGAGTTTGCTGGTCAGATCGGGCCGGGTCTGCCAGACCAGGGCGACGCGGGGGTTGGCGGTATCGCCGAAGTCGGAATAATAGTCATAGCGCCCCCCGCCGGTGAGTTCCCATTTCTCGGCGAATTGCCACTCGTCCTGCAGGGAGAGGTTATAGACGGTGCGGCGCTGGTTGCTCAAGAAGATGTAGGGGCTGGAGCTGTCGAGGTGGGTAAGGGTGCCGTCGATTTTGGAGTAAGGACTCGATGGGTTCAGAGTGGTAACGTCGATGACCCCGGGGCCGAAGTTCTTGTAGTTGTCAGTTGTTACTTCGTTCCAGGTTACTCCACCGGCCAGGCGGAGCCGCTGCTTACTGAAACCTTCATAAACCCCGCTCAACTCGCTATGGATCATGTTGTCGGTGATGATGGGTTCGCCAAACAAACCCTCGCTGAACAGGGCATATCGGAACACCGGGTTGCCGGGTCCGGCGACGTTGCCGTCGGCGCCGAGGGGTAGCAGGGCGCCGGGCGGGAACATCCGGGCAAAACTATCCGCCTTCTCGTACTTGTAGCGCAGATCCCAGTTTAGGTCCCAGTCGCGCAGCTCCTGGTAGCGGTAGCCGAAATCGGTCATGAACATCTTGCTGTCGACGGCGCCGATGGAATCAAGGGCCGAGGCCAGGCCGACGCCCAGGCCATGCTCCTTCGAGAGTCTGCCGCTGAGTTTGCCGGAGAAGCCGCCCTTGGCCAGGGAGAGGGAGGAGTCGTAAAAGGTGTACTGGGTCTGGGCTGCTGCCGGGGCCAGCGAGGCGGCGGGGAGGCCGCGGGGCAAGTTTAATTTACTGTCCAGAGTATTTTGCTGGTCGTGGCTGATGATCCGCTCATCATCTCCGTCGCTGTGCCGGTATTCAAGGCTAAAGGTGGTGTCCCAGCTGGCCAGGGTGGAGCCGTGCCGCAGCCAGGCGTCGCTGGTGTTGAAGGAGCCATAGCCGACCCCGCTCTCCAGCTTACCGATTTGGGCGCGTTTCATGGTGATGATGTTGATTACTCCGGCGAAGGCATCGGCCCCGTACAGGGCGGAACCGGGCCCACGGATTACCTCCACCCGCTCC
>Ga0334722_10001580_pt1 | contig 28059 bp, 29 predicted proteins | sample C3_bottom_MG_FD_207210 | JGI IMG/M metagenome (GOLD analysis project Ga0334722, IMG submission 207210) | Sediment microbial communities from Yellowstone Lake, YNP, Wyoming, USA - C3_bottom | ecosystem: Environmental > Aquatic > Freshwater > Lake > Sediment | place: USA: Wyoming | collected... | reverse complement strand
TTTTATAACCGCCAAAGAAAACAGAAAAAACTCGGTTATCTTTCCCCGGCTGCCTATGAGCGCCGGTTTTATCAACTGCAAAAAGCTGCGTAGAATTTTCGTGTCCACTATTGACGACCCACCTCACAAAGACTGGGCGTGTAGGTCAAACGGACCAAAGTAATCACCATGGGTCAGAGGAGGTAGTTCTGTTCCAATTCTGAGCGCGGGAGCAACAGACAGGAATTCCCCTTGCACGCTCAGGTTGGTGACTTTGGCCTCCCTAGCTTTCAGTCCGTCTGGCGACCAACCCAGACCCGCAGGATCGAGTGATAAAATGAATCTGTCCAGCGGGGCAAGCCAGTCTGATATTTGCGGATAGGTTGATGCCGGAAAGGTAAGTTTCAAATAGGTCCTAAGAGCTGTCGCTGTAACCCAGCTGGCGGAATTGCGAAACGGCGCCTGATCAAAAGTAGTTGCTGTTTCGTTAAAAAACACCGCGACCAATGAAGCCAGCCCGCCGCCCAACGAATGGCCGGTGAGGGTGATTTTGGCGTTTGGGTTGTCCACTTTGAGTTGCATGTAATATTCGGCAGCCTCGTATAACTGGGTCGAGGAAACGCCAAATACTCCTAATGCAAGGTCTGTAGCCAAGTCGCCAAAGCTTTTGTCATAGGTGCCTGCATAGGAGATGACGATTTCGTTGCCGCGCTGGAAATATCCAGCTTCAAAGCCGCTAGGGAGGACTTGGCGCTCATCTAGAGGTTCTTGCCATCCATCTGGAACAGGAAATTTGTTTATCTTATCGCGTGTCGATTGATAGGCGCGACCAGCCATAATGGCCAATTCGATATCAGTGGCCATGACTACTTCTCCTTGTTGGTTTTATTAAAAATCTCATCACATGGGCAATATTCGGAACTCATTTTATTCCGTTTACAAACCTTCAGACATGCTTCGTAAGATGGTTGCTTTTTAAACCAACCTAACCCTATCCACCCTCCATTACCGTCATAAATCATCTCACCACAATCCATCTTCTTTGGATCAAGCGGCTCGCGGATAATCTGGCGTAGGTGAGGTTCCAGATTGCGGTTTTCTTCCTTGATCGTTTCAACGGTAAGCAGGCCCGTCCTGTGATTCGAGTCAGGTCTGCCAACAGCCACATTCGATTCTTTAAGCATGGATGGAAACTCGGCCAGCGAAATCTGCCGCCACTCCTTGCCGTCGTACTTGAAAAACACATACGGCGGGTTGGGACGCTTCCAATGGTTGTAGGAGATGCACCCAGCGGGCGATGTAGCGATGTAGGGGATGTCACCGAAAAATCCCACCAGCACCAGCATCAGGCTCTCGCCCTGGGGCGGATTCCGGTGGTCGGTTTTCCAAGTAATCTTCTTTCCGGTACCGGGAACCGGAAACACCCATTCCTCTTCCAAAATTACTCGCTCACGACTATCAATGGTCGGGTAGCCGCCAAAGGTCTGCGACCGTTCCACGATGATCTTTTGTCCGTCGTGCAGCAGTATCTCTTCCTTCCAACTTACCGAGTTGCCAAAACCCAAAAATCCGAATGCGTTCATGCTTGTCCCCATGATCAAGATTGCAACGAGCAAACCCAGTGTTCCCTTCGTGTATTTCATGCCGTTTGCCTCCAGGCAAAATTTTACCGCCACGCTCGGCGCACGTATATCCGCTTCCCTAACTCACGGAGGCGCTGCCAAGGAGAGCAGACCACTCCATCTGCGGATGAGTCGCGCAAAATAATATATATGTTTTTTGGGGCCCCCCCCAAACTCCAGAAAGGAGCATGCAAAGGGTTTAGAGAAATAACCAACGATTGTCAAAGCATTTCATGTCGGGCCATGCAAAATACAGAGTTACCCTTAAAAACGGATAGGGAGTACTCTGTACGAGTCAGGCGGTCGTTAAAATTTTGGCGCAGGAAATCGCCCGCAGCCAAACGGCTCAGTTTTGCCGTGGGCAAGGATCACCTGCTGGTGATCCTTGTTTGTCGGGACAGGTTTCGATTCCGGCTGCCGTGGCCGTTGCGGTGGCGAGCCGGTTCCATCGATCCAGGGTCTCAAGGCTTTGCGGGTTTGACCAAGGCTTGCCCCTACCCGTTTCTGCACGAAGTCGATGATCGAGCCGCTGTCACGGTCATCCCGGACCGAAAAATAGATGCCATGGCCGTTCTGGCCCGTGACCACCACGATCTTGTCACCATTTCCATGGCGAAGCACCTTGGAGTTTTCCGACGATTCTTTGCGGTCAACCTGATAGCCCTGAGTCTGGGCGTACTCAACCAGGTTGATCCGGCTTTTGAATTGCTCCAGTTCGTCGTTGCGGTGCTTTATCAGCGCCCCCATTCCTCGTTCCATAATTCGGTCAGCCTGTTGTAAGAGCGAACCAATATGCAAACTTGCCTGTTGAGCTGCTCCACCTGTCGCGACAAGGCTGCGATGAGCTCGGCTTGCTGCTTCTGTTCCAGCGAGTATTGCTGCGAGAGCCTGATCAAGGCGTTGGTCAACTGCTGCTCTAATTCGCTCATAGGTCGCCCTCACTCGTTTGAAAGCCTTAAGGCAGGCCTCCCGCCCACACGCCAAGAGATTTCCGGCTTGGTGCCCGGAGGAAGCACCACGAATCTGCCCTCTTTGCCCTGACGCAGGGTCACACCCCAAGTTTTGTCCCGAAGAAGCTGGAGAGTTTGTTGTTCGTGCTCTATGTTGTTTCGAAGCTGGGCCAGTGTCTCGGCCCGACTCGTAATTTGGTAGCTCAGGAACTGCATCATCCCCCAGCTCCCGAGCGAGATGCCGAGAAAGAGGCTCAGGCCGATCAGGAGCGGTTTGAGCCACATTTTCTGCATGGTTGACTGTAGAGCATCTACCTGCCTCCTGGTTTGATCCAGGCTCCTTTTCAGGGATTGATCCATCCTGGCGATCCGACCCTGCATATCGTTTTCTATGGTATGCAGCACGCGATTCGCGGCGGTGCGCAAGTTCGCCCCAAGCTGCTCCAGTTCTTGCCGGGTCAGGGCCTCGATCTGCTCGCGTTTCTCCTCCTGTTTTTGCAGGAGACGTTTCTGCAAGTTGCCCAACGTCGAAATTTCTTTCATATATGGCCCCTTTTAATCGCCACCGTTGCCCTTTCTCAACATCCTGCACGGTAAGGTAATTATCCCCCTGCCGAGGCACCGTAAAGCCTGCCTCTCGGAGAGCGGCTACAACACCCGTCCGATCTGTCACCTCACCGATTTCAATGCACTGGACGAGATAATCGGTGATGAGTTGCCTAGGGTCTACATTTGCAGCCAACCCTGTCCGCAGTGTGGTGGCATCAAAAAATTTCCGGTAGCCAGGCTGAAGCAGCCGGGCACGGGTAGAATCATCAGGCCGTGCCCAGCCTTCACGAAAGTTAAAATAATCCCGCAGACGGTCGAACAGCGGGTTTGGCTTGTATCCTTCTGGGCCTTTGCATCCAGGCGGCGCGATGTTGAGCGATTTGCCGCTCTGCAATTCCACCCGTGGGGTAAAAACATGGATATGGCACCCGCCGCCTTCTTCCAAATGCAATACCGCTGACCAGATATATTGATCAGGCTCAAGGCCTGCCCAGGCGGTACGCTCAAATTCGTCAAGCACCTCGTTGATCTGATCACGGCTGGGGTTATCCTCCGGCGCAAAGGAAATCACGCCGGAGGTGTACTTGTATTTAAAGCCCAGCGAATCTGCGACGGCAGCCACCAGAAAAGGATCACCCCGCAAAATCTCTATGCCGGGTCGCGTGTGGCCTTTCCAATCCTTTGCACCGGTAAGATATTTGGCTACGCCTCGGCCCGATCCAGGGCCTTGCCCTCTGCCCGTTGTAAATTTAATGTGCATCGTCCTTACTCCTGTCGGATAAGGCGCTGCTAGGTGAGGCACTATTTTCCCCATCGTCTCCGGCGTTGGGGCGATAGGAAAAATAAGACTCCAGCATTTGTTCAATGGACCGAAGATGGGAGACAATCTCGATGGCATCGGCAGCGGATTTGTAGGTATTGGCCCATCGAGCAATCTGGTTCAGATTGTTGCCGATCTTTGCCAGTTCCCGGTTCCGTTCTCGCTCGATCTCTGTATTGGCAATGGTCCATGTTTTCACCCTGGTCATGGCGCTACGCACCAACTCCGACACGGACACCTCCGCAGCCTTGGCCTTGGTCTGCCACCCGTCCTGCTCAGTGCCAGTTACCCGGATTTTTACGATCGCTGTGCGTTGCTGATCCCGCTTCATGCTGTCCTTCACGCTATCTATGACTCGGGGTTCGAAGGGGCTTGCCCCTCGCCAGCCCCCGCCGGGGTCACAACACCGCAACGCGGTTTGTGGCCACAAGGGGTAGGCTGGCCTACCTGTGCCTTAAACTAGAATCTCGTCGATGGAGGGCCTGAGTAAAGGCGGTGGGTGATGCCATCACATCACCCTTCTCGTTCCGCTGCCCGCTGTTCTAACCAGCCGTCGATTTCGGACTTCAACCAGCCGACGCTATTGCCGCCCAACCTTATCCTACGGGGGAATGTCCCGACTTGCTCCTGTCGCCAAACCGAGACGTCGCTTAATCCCACTATCGCCAGGACTTCTTTTTTCCTCATCACTCGATCTTGTTTTTGTTCCATGCTGAGCTCCCCAAAAAAAATGCCATGCAAGATGTATCCTCTTGCATGGCACAGTAACAGCATGTCTCTTTTTGAAAAAGTGAGGAGTATGACTGAAACTCGTCACCAGACAAAAGCACACAAAATCAAAGCGTTATCATTTTTTCCGTTTGGATTTTCGATTATACCAATCTTTAACAGTGCCCGCAGTCACCGACAGCCTATACTCCTTGACAACATCGGCACATACTTTATCTATTATGCTACCATCATCCGTAGTATTGCTTTGTTGCATTTGCGCCACTCTACGGGTCACCTCAACTTTTACCAATTCCCTCGTGATGTTATCGTGCGCCTGGCTGATTAAGCCCGGCCCCCTCGATGGTGGCAAATATTCCCCTGGCGGCTCTCCTGGCGGTGGGCGAAGCCCCAAAACGTATGCCGCATCTTCTGGAGAATCTTTCATTGCCATAAACCGCACTGCCACTCCTGCCAAATACATCGCCACCCAACCCGGCACCTCCACATGCCTATTTGTTGCCTCAAAATTAGTAGCAAATATTTTTTCAAGTACGCTGAAGTCTTCCTGCAAGGAAAGCTGCTCAGAGGGGGGTGCCATATACAGATCGCCAAAATCGAACATTCCTGACCAGAAAATAACATTCCAGACATAATAGGGGTTCCCTGTTTCCAAATATTGTTGACGACACCATTCGACCGAGTTCGGAAGATTTGACGGCAATGGACGCGATTCAGGTTTCTTGGTCATGACAGTCCTCACTAAAAGAATCCGACAATATACAAGGCAAACGATTCTTTATTTCCAAGCGGCATCTTTTTTGTACCCCATTTTGTACCCCATTTTGTACCCCGCTGGATTTTTACACAAAAAAAGGGGCTGCGGAAAACCCGCAACCCCTTGCTATTACTGGTCGGGATGAGAGGATTCGAACCTCCGACCCCGTGCTCCCGAAGCACGTGCTCTACCAGGCTGAGCCACATCCCGACATTATGGTTATCTTCTCGATGTTTTCCCCAATAGTTCCCGGCAGGGAAGAATTGTGGAGCATATGTACCCAGAGTTTCTTGAGGCGTCAACAAAAAAGAAGGCAGGTACCCCCTTCTCAGGAGAACCTGCCTTGTCTGTTGAACAGATAACGCGACTGATGAAAATCAGTTTACTTTACTGCTTCAGCAAGCTTGCTGCCGGGCTTAAAACGTGCAACTTTGCGGGCTTTGATGGTGATAGCCTTTCCGGTCTGAGGATTGCGTCCCTGACGAGCCGCCCTCTTGGTCACGGAAAATGTGCCAAACCCAACCAAAGTTACCTTGTCGCCTTTCTTCAAAGCGGTGGTAACTGCGGCCAGCATGCCGCCAAGGGTCTTCTCCGCTGCTGCCTTGCTGATACCGCCAGCCTTTGCCATGCTCTCGACTAATTCACTCTTGTTCATTCCTCTCCTTCCTCCTCGTGAATTTAGAGATTCTCTGCCTTCTACAAGCACCATAATACAGTTGCCTTAGGGGCGATTTAAACTGATGTGATGTGATTGTCAAACAAAAAAAAGCGTCTGTCAAACAAAAAATGTGATGAAATAAGAAAAAAACGACATATGGATACATTTTTTTTCAGCATATCTCAGATCGAGAATCACCCCGTCCAGTCCGATCTCCCTTGCGGATCAATCACAACCCCACGCAAACCAAAGGACATAAACTCATTCTTAATAGCTGAAAACACACGTTTTTTTTGCAGTTCAGACAAATCTTTTTGCAGAACGGCAATGGTCGCAGTTTCTTTAGAAAGGCGCACCCGCACCCCCATAAATCCGCTTTTCTGGAGCAGCGCCTCACACCTGGACACCAGTAAAATTTTTTCCCTGGCAAGAGGTTCACCTTGCGCTATTCTGGTTGCTAGGCATGAAGATGAATAGGCGTTCCAAGAAGACAAGGAAAATTCCTTACTGAGCCGACGGATCTCTTTTTTAGTAAAACCAACCTCGGCCAAAGGAGTCTGCACCTTCAATTCAGCAACAGCCAGCAACCCTGGCCGATCTTGCCCGAGATCGTCATAGTTGGTGCCATCAAACAGAACAGCATCCAATGGAAATGACGGATCAACCAGGAATGTTTGATAGATTTTTTTTTTACAATGATAACAACGGTCGGAATCATTAGCCACGAACTCCGGCCAACTGAACGGCTTGATCTCGATGGAATGGAAGAAGCAGCCACATTCCTGGATTCCCCGATCAACCCGTGGTGTCTCTATTGAAGACTGGAGTTCTGATTTTGCATGAAAGGCGTGAACCGCCGAACGGCCAAGGGTTACACAGGCCGTGTGCAGCAGGAAGGAACTGTCCACCCCGCCGGAAAAGGCGATGGCGACCTTCTGGTGCTGTAGAAATATTTTTTGCAGCTGCCGATACTTTCTGGATAAAGAGATCTCCACCCCGGCAGCGCTTACTCGGACGGCAAAGTCTGGATGGGCTTTTCAAGAAGAAACTTCCCGGCTGTGATCCATCCCTTAAGAGTCTCGGCAATCTCCCGCGCCCGAACCACGCTGGAAAGAGGCGCGGTGGGCACCATCTTGCCATTCACCTCGATCTGGCCGCTCTTGAGCTGGGCATAGCTGACCTCCCCATAGTTGCGCGCCACGCCATGGGAATAATCATAGGAATAATCCACAATCTGGGTAAAGATCTCCGCATCGGAAACCCCGGTGTAAGTAGCCATCTCCTCATTGAGGATGGGAATCGGCACCCCGATCCCCACGGCCATGGAGCTTCCGTAGCCCTGCATGCTCACGCCCTTGAGCCAGCGAGCGGACATCTGCTTCAAATCCCCCTGCACCATCAGGGTGCCGGCCGCTCTTCTGGTGGTGCCGTTTTCCGAACGCAGGGCCTTCGGGTTGTGCTGGCTGCCATGCCAGGTCACATATCCGACTCCGCCGCCTAGAAATATCCGCGTGCCCAAACCGATGGTCTTATAAAACGGATCATTCAACAGGGGGCTCAATTCGCCGGCGCTGCAATACGTTGCATTTCTCACCTGGGGTTTCAGCGTGCCCATGTAACAATAGACGGTGCGGTCGGAAAGATTGATGGCGCAATTATAATTTTGATAGCAGTTGCGGGGGTTCACCAGGAGCGCATAGGGCAAGTCGGCGAGCGTCACCTCTTTTTCCAGGTTTTTATTGGGATAGCAGTCGGTCCCGTAGCCCACAGCCTTGAGCAGCACCTTTTTCCCGGCCACCAGATCTTCAAGCACATGCCCGCCGCCATACAGAAATTCGCCGGGGAAAACCTTATTCAAAGGATCATCCTCGGTCGGCTCTGTCGCGCCGATATAAACATCAACCGCCGCAAGTCCGGCATAGGCAGGGACATTGTTCAGCCACACCTTGAGCGCCTTGGTGGTGGGATTGGAATGGCCGAAATTGATAAACGCCCCGGAAGAACACATGGGCGAGAAGGTACCAGTGGTGACCACATCCACCTTTCTGGCCGCCTCAACCGGCCCATGCTTTTTCACAATGCCGACCATCTCTTCGGCGGTGACCACCACAGCCTGGCCCGCCTTGATTTTGGCATTGATTTCTTCGTATGTTTTCTGAACCTTAAACTCGCTCATATGACCCGCTCCTTCCCAAGAATAATCACGCCATGCCGGCGCTTAATCCACCACCGAGACAACTTTGTGGCCAGCCTCTTCCAGGGCCTCGATCGCTTTGTCCAACTCACCCTTTTCAAGCCTGAAGCAATACAATTTCCGCCGGGAGGAATGGCTTTCCGTTGCCACGCTGATTATTTCACACCCGTGCGCTTTGATGATCCTGGTGACGTCTTCGACCCCACCGACCTTGCCGACCAGAACATCCAACCGCGATGAGGCCCGCAACAGACCCATCATGTTGATAAAGGCCGAAAGCAAATCAATGGCGGTGATGATCCCCACCAGTTTTTTCTTGTCAAGAACAGGCAGTCCGCCGATCTTGTAGTCGTGAATAAGGCGGGCAGCTTTTTCAATGCTGGCATTGATGTTCACGGTAATGGGATTGAGCACCATCACCTCATACACCCGGATATCCTTCTCCTGCGCGGGAAACGAATACTGCCGCAAATCGCTTTCCGTTATAAAGCCGACCAGCTGCCCGTCCTCCACCACCGGCAGGTGGCGGATGGAATGTTTTTTCATCAACGCCCCCGCCTCTTGCAGCAAGGCGTTTTTGCCGATGATGATCAGGTCTTTTTGCATGCAGCTTTTTACTTTCATAATCCTGCCTGGAAAGCGATTGCGTGTTTTTTTCTCACCCCGACTGGCACAAAAAGGCCTTGCCGTTACAGCAAAGCCATGAATATCTCCTTAAAACGTTTATACATTATCCGCCAGGAGAAGCAAATAGTTAATCCCCTTGGCTGGTGACTTTCCTTGAAGAAACAGCCCCTGACGGACAGACTGAACTTTTCCCTTTTATTTTTCCCTGGATGCGATTAAGAAAGTCACTGTGCCCAAAGGAAATTACCTGGAAACACAAAAGACTTGCCACGGAATGGGGCACACAGCAAACACGTTCCCAAAATACAGCTCTAAAAGCCCAGCAATCTCATGATGAAAAACAAAAAAGACCTCACCCTTGCCGATGTCCGGCAACAAATCGACGCCATAGACAGCCAGTTTTTGGAGCTTCTCAAAAAACGGTTGCTCTGCGCCAGAAAAATCGGCGAGCTCAAGAACCAGAACAACAAGGCCAAATGGGATCCGTTGCGAGAACGGCAGATATTTGAACGTCTGCTCGCGGAAAATGACGGCGCGTTTCCCGATGAGCCTCTCTTAAGCATCTTCCACGAAATCATCACCACCTGCCGACTCTCGCAAAAAAATGTGGAAGTCGCCTATCTTGGCCCCGAAGCAACCTTTTCCCATCTAGCCGGGGTGAAATACTTCGGCCACTCCGCCAAGTATCTCCCCCTGGAAACCATTGAGGATATCTTTGACGAGGTTGAACGGGGCAGAACCCAATACGGCATTGTCCCGGTGGAAAACTCCATCGAAGGCGCGGTCACCTCGACCCTGGACGCCTTCATCAAATACAATGTCAAAATTTGCGGGGAATTGAACCTGGGGATCATCCACAACCTGGTCAACAAATCAGGCAACCTGGATGACATCAAGCTGGTGGTTTCCCATCCGCAACCCATTGCCCAATGTCGGCAATGGCTGAAAAAGCATCTCCCCAACATTACGGTCCAGGACGTCTTCAGCACCAGCGTCGCCGCGAAAATGGCTGCGGACGACCCGACCGTGGCAGCCATAGCCAGCTCGCTGGCCATCACCACCTACCAGTTGCAGACGGTGGTCAAGGGAATCGAGGATTACCGGGGCAACACCACCCGTTTCCTGCTCATCGGCAAGGAATCGCCCTCCAGAAGCGGCAAAGACAAGACCTCGCTCCTGGTCAGCCTTCTAGACCGGCCCGGCGCCTTAAACGACGCCCTGAGCATCCTGGCCCAGCGCTCCATCAACCTGACCCGGATCGAATCCCGCCCGGTCAAGGACGAACCCGGCCGCTACCTTTTCTTCATCGACCTGCTTGGCCATATGGAGGATGACATTGTAGGAGAGGGATGTGAACGACTGAAAGAAATCTGCTCGTATTTCGAGTGGCTGGGGTCCTACCCCCGAATTGGAGAATAAGGCAGACCAAAGGGAGAGTATTTCAACCCCCTTTTTCCTTGTGCCTTCTTTAGCTATCCCCCTATCCGCGACATCTGCCCGTGGCAACTTCCCCCACCGTCCGGTGAAATGCCATGCCCCTTTGGTTTGTCAAGAATAGTCGCCACGATAAGCTCCCTGATCTCTGCATCGGTTGCCCCGTTTCGGAGCCTCGCCTTGAGATCGGTTTCCTGATCGGATAACAGGCAGGACCGCAGCCTGCCTTCCGAAGTAAGCCGCAACCGATTGCACCGGTCACAGAAATGATGGCTGATGGGACTGATAAAACCGACACTACCGACAGCCCCGGCAAACCTGTAAATACGGGCAGGCCCGTCCATACGCTTCGCCGGTACCGGCTCAAGCTTGCCCAGGGGCTTGATAAGTTCCATGATTTCCTGGGAGCTGATGTATTTCCCTTGGTCCCAAAGGGTCGAAGCGCCAATGGGCATGAATTCGATAAAACGAATCTGGAGCGGCTCGGTAAAGGTCAGCCGGGCAAAGTCAATGAACTCGTCATCATTCACTCCCCGTAGGGCAACGACATTCAGCTTGATCGGGGAAAAACCAAGCTCCCTGGCCTTGCTGATCCCGGCCCACACCTTGGCAAAAGCGTCAACCCCGGTGATCTGACGAAAACGCTCCGGACGCAGGGTATCGAGGCTGATATTCAGCTTGCTGATCCCGGCCTTTTGCAGGGCCTCGGCATAATCGGCCAGCAAAACGCCGTTGGTGGTAAGGCGGATGTCGGTGAGACCCGGAATTTCGGCCAAATCATTGATAAAGGTGAGCACATCCCGCCGCACCAAGGGCTCGCCGCCGGTCAGCCGGACCTTTTCAATACCCAGCGAAACGGCAATACGCACTACCAGGAGAATCTCCTCGTACCGCAGCAGTTCCTCGTTGGCCAACTTGACCTGCCCTTCCTGCGGCGAGCAGTACTGACAGCGAAGATTACAATGGTCGGTAAGAGATATCCGCAGATAACTGATGGATCGGGCAAACATGTCCGTCAGGCGCTCTCCCTGGGATTGACCAGAAAGGCCAGACTCCGATGGAGAACCAAGAGTTGCCGGTTGCCGCCCTGTGTCTTGTTCGTGATTGGTTGTCATGCTCGTCATTCGGAGTATCTTTAAAGCTGCAAGCAGGGGAAACCCTCGTGGCCCGACGCCCCCGGGGATGGCCGGATGGTTTTGAGGAAATCGTCCGCGCTGCCTGCATCAATCTTTGATTTTTTCCGGCTTTCCTGCTACATAATGAGGACGTAAGACTACGATGCCAAGACGCATTCGTCAATTGCCATTTTTCAAGCCAACCCTTTAATTTTAGGAACCGTCACGGAATAACCATTTTTTTAATCGTTCCGTTACGACTCTTTATGCCGTTCCAACGGCTCACTCTGGGAAAAACCGTTCATGCTCATTCTCGGCATTGAAAGCTCCTGCGATGAAACAGCCGCAGCAGTTCTGCGCGACGGCAACACCCTGCTGAGCAATGTCATCAACTCCCAGGTGGCCGTGCACAGCCCTTACGGCGGCGTGGTTCCGGAACTTGCTTCCAGAAAACATCTGGAAAACATCTATCCGGTGGTGAAGGCAGCCCTTAGGCAAGCTGGGATCACCCTGGATGATCTTGACGGCCTAGCCGTCACCCAGGGTCCAGGCCTTGTCGGCTCCCTGCTCATCGGTCTTTCTTTCGCCAAAGCCATTTCCGCAGTGAAGGGCATCCCTTATGTGGGGGTTGATCACATTGTCGGGCATCTCCTTTCTCCTTTTTTAGAAAAGGAGCAGCCGGAATTCCCCTACATCGCCCTGGTTGCTTCCGGCGGGCATTCCAGCATCTTCCTGGTCCATGACCACACCGCCATCCAACCCTTGGGCAGAACCCGTGATGATGCGGCAGGCGAGGCTTTTGACAAGGTGGGCAAGATTCTTGGCCTTAAATATCCAGGCGGGCCGGTGATCAGCCGTCTGGCCGAGCAGGGAAACCCTACCGCCATCGCCTTCCCCCGCGCCTGGCTTGCCCCGGACAGCCTCGATTTCAGCTTCAGCGGCCTGAAAACCTCAGTTGCCAACTATGTTCACCAGCGCCAGCAGAAAAACGAGCCGTTCAATATCCCCGATGTCTGCGCCTCTTTCCAGGAAGCCGTGGTGGAGGTGCTGTGCGAAAAAGCACTCAAGGCCGCACAGATGCACCAAATCTCCACTATTGCCCTGGCCGGAGGAGTGGCGGCCAATTCCAGATTGCGCGCCGCTCTCCAGAACCTTGGCGCCCGACGAAACATCAAGATCTTCATGCCCTCCCTTGAGCTGTGTACGGACAATGCCGCAATGATCGCCCTGGCAGGCTTTTATCATTTTTCCCAAAACGCCACGACCTCGTTTGACACCGATGCTTATTCCCGTTCACCAATCCTGCATCCTGGGATTATTCCCGGTGAATGTTTGTCAAATACGCAAGCATTCCGCGCCGAGCCATGAAACCCAACCGCGCCGCAAAATACTATTACCTGAAATTCCTCCGCTTACAGGGAGACCCGCATGCCCTGGCCCTGGGTGTGACCATCGGTCTCTTTGTCGGCATTACCCCGACCATTCCCCTGCACGGCGTGCTCATCATCATCCTCGCCTGGCCCCTGCGGGGAAACATCCTTGCCGCCCTGATCGCAGCCACGGCAATCAGCAATCCCCTTACCTGGCTGCCGCAATATTATTTTTCCTGGCGGTTGGGAAACTGGCTGCTTCCCGGCCATCTTTCCTGGAATCGGATACATGCCCTGCTCTGCCTGCTCACCTCTGACATAGGCTTTAAGCAAGGCCTTGCTCCCTTCAGGCAACTGGGTTTTGAGGCTGCTGCGGTCATGCTCTTGGGCGGAGTCCTGCTGGCAATCCCGTTCAGTTGCGCCGGATACATTCTTTCCTTCAAATTTTTCAGCGCTCTCCGCAAAAAGAAATTGGAAAAGCATATTCTTAACTGAAACCCCATGACCAACGATCTTCCCATAAAAAAAATCCTGACCGAGCACCAGTTGGCCCCCAGCAAGAAACTGGGACAGAACTTTCTGGTCCACCGGCAGACAGCAGAACGCATTGTCGAGCTATCAGGCGTCACCCCGAACGACTCTGTGGTGGAACTCGGGGTGGGCCTGGGTTCCTTGACCCTTCCTCTAGCCGAACGGGTCAAGCAGGTGATCGGCCTGGAGCTTGATGCGGGCATCATTGCCTATCACCAGGAGCGCCAGTCTCTGCCTGCCAACGTCACCCTCATCCACCAGGATCTTCTCAAGGCCAACTTTGGCGAACTTGCGGCCCAGACCAATGGCCCGCTGAAAATCCTGGCCAACCTCCCCTACTCCATCTCCAACCTGCTTCTTTTTAAACTTATCGAAAACCACGAATCCCTGGACCGGGCCGTGCTCATGCTGCAAAAAGAGGTGGGCCAGCGCCTCACCGCCCCGGTGGGCTCAAAAGAATACGGGGTGCTCTCCGTCCTGCTTGCCGATTGCGCTTCGGTGGAAACCATCATGCAGGTCGGCCCCGGCCAGTTTCATCCTCGGCCCAAGGTCGATTCCGTGGTGGTGCGCATCACCTTTCGCCCTGTTCCGGCAAGAGTGGCACAACTCCCACCCCATGACCGGAAACTGCTCCGGCGCATCGTCAATGCCGCCTTTGGCCAACGACGCAAGACCCTGCGCAATTCCTTGAGCGCTGGCATGATCAACGGCTTGTCACGGGAGCAGATATCCGCTCTGCTCAGCCAATCGGGGATCAATCCGGAAACCCGGGCGGAACGGCTGACCATCGAAGATTTTGTCCGCCTGACCAACGCCGTGGCTGACTGCCCCTCGGGTTGATCCGCCATGCGAGACTTTGTATTTCACAATCCGACCAAGATCATCTTCGGCCAAGGCACCCTTGGCCAGATAGGCGGACAAACCGCATCCGTTGGCACCAAGGCCTTGCTGGTTTCCGGCAGAGGAAGCCTAAAAAGGCTGGGGGTTTACCAGACTGCCGTCAATTCCTTGCATCAGGCAGGGGTCGAAGTTGTCGAGCATGCGGGGGTACAGCCGAATCCAATTCTAAGCCACATCCAACACGGCGTAACCCTGGCGCAAAAAAACGAAATCGGGGTAATTGTCGCCGTGGGGGGCGGCAGCGTCATTGACAGCGCCAAGGCCATTGCCGCCGGAGCTCTTGCCAGCCACGATGCCTGGGGTTTTTTCAAGGGAAAGAAAAGCATCAAGGCCGCCCTGCCGGTTATCGCCGTACCCACGGTCGCAGGCTCCGGCTCTGAAACAAACAACGGCATGGTGCTCACCAATGAGGCAACCAAGCAGAAGATCGGCATCGGGAACCGACATCTTTTCCCGAGAATCGCCATCCTGGACCCCACCCTCACCTTCAGCGTTCCGCCGTCCACTACCGCTTTCGGGGCAGTGGACGCCTTCAGTCATCTGCTTGAATTCTACCTGAATCGAGAAGAGTCCTTTTCCCCTTTGCAGGATCACTACAGCGCCGGACTCATGCAAACGCTGATGGCCGCCTGCGAGGCAGCCCTGGCCGACCCTTCGGATTACCACAGCCGCGCCGAACTCATGTGGGCAAGCGCCCTGGCCTTAAACGGCATCAGCGCCGCAGGACTGGGCCGAGTGGGGTTTCCCTTCCACCTGATCGAACACTCCCTCAGCGCCCTGCACAATATCCCACACGGCGCCGGACTCGCGGCAATTCTGCCTGGGGCCATGGCCTTTGCCGCCAGGAGAAATCCTGCCCGCCAAGCCCTTTTTGCCGCACAGGTTTTTGGGGTGCGCGAAGCGGATCAGCAGCTCCTGGCCCTGGAAGGAATCCGTCTCTTTACCAGATGGTTGCAAAAAATAGCCGCGCCCACCTCGCTTGCCGATCTGGGCCTCTCGCAGAAGGATATCCCCGCCCTTGCCGCCAACACCCAGGCGCAGGCACGGCTGTGGCGACTTAGCGGGTATCCCCCGGAGACTGTCGAGGCAATTCTTTGGGAGTGTCTGTAACGGGGAAATTTCCCGCAGGGCCTGAGTATTCGACCAGTTCCGCCGTCAAAGAGCCAATAACAATCTTTGCCTTGATCTTGATGGGAATTCTCCAGACGTCGTCGGTGAGCCAGATCAAAGGATCCCCCACCTTTTCGTACTGCCCCTTAAATTTCAGATGCGGCTGAACCTTGATAGCATTTTTCTTCCCCAGCACACTTTCCTGTTCTTCCTTTCCCTCCACGGTAACGACCACCTCATGCCGCTTCTTATCGGCAAAGGTAGGGACGATCATCGGGGCATCACCGGCAAAGGACAGCGCCCGCATGACGAAAAATGAGGAAAACTCGTTCTGCATCGGACCCTCAAGCTGATAAATATCGGCGGGCTCATCATTTTTACGGTGGGTTACGCGAAACTTCTCCTGGTCATACAGGGTAAGTTTGCTATTTATCCGACGCCCCTCCATCTGCTGCATTTCATGACGGCTTGGCAAACGCATCCGCCCCTGCACGATGGTGCGAAAACGGTCCTCCACCGGATAGAATACGTCGAGCAACCCTGCGCTCCTGGCTGTAATTGCAATGACAAATGTTTCCTGGCTGTCGCCAACTTTACTGACCTGCATGACGAGTTCTCCCGCCTTTATGCCAAGCCAACTGACCGTGTAGCGCAAGGTCTCCCCTCCGGCATAGGCTGTTTGCAACAACGCCTCATCCGGCCTGGTGCCAGGATGCATCAGCCCTGTTAGACGAGGGGGCGGAACACGCAAAACCAGAAAGCCATCGGCGTCAAGCAGTTCGTCGCTCCAGGCAAAAGAAAAACAAAGCGGGCAGCATATTGTTAACAAAAGAAGCAGGCCTGCCCGAAGATTACAGATATTCCTTATCGCCATTATCCGCACGAAAGCCTCGCCTAGAAAAGGTTGCCCGGCAACGCCATCCGAGCCGGGGAATCTTCATTCGTTTTTTGCTGTTTTCACCTAACGTTTTTGTGATACATAGTTACAATACAACACCGTTGTCATGGCATGCCAGCAACGCAAATTCATACCTCGGTGCCAAAAAACAGAGAGATGACCATGCCCTTTACCAACCAAAGACAGTATGTACAATTTACTGCCTCCATGCACAGAGAATACGAATATGCTGTGAAAAAAATGCGGGAAGAACTATCTCAAGGCCGGACATATGACCATGCCTGTGATGCTTTGACCGATATCAGTCAAGAGATACAGATTTTTGTCAAAGAAGATTTCCTCAAGATCATCCTTGCGGAAGAACATTTCGGAGCAGGAATCGAAATTTCCGACATCGCCCTGTTGCTTGAACTTCCTTACGAAAAGGTAGAATCCACCAGACTGGCACTACTCAACGACATGATGCAGGAAACAGAATCGGCAGCTGTCACAACAGACAAAAAAACAGGTGGGCTCCAATAAAGAAGCCCACCTATATAAACAGAAAAACAATCGTCTTGTGTTATCAACTACCAGGAACGATGACGGGGACCATAACCCATACCCTGTCCCCCACCAGAACCGGCACAAAAACCGGGGCCGAAACCTGCCTGAGCCAACCCGGCCTCCTGAGCCTTCTTGTGCATCTCGTTACGGAGATCAAACAACTCCTCGGAGAGCTTCGCCGCTTTTTGCGCATCCGGCTTTGCGCCGTTCATAACCGCATCCAGCTCTGTTCTCTTGGAAAACATCTTCTTGCGCAACTCTGTTGTCTCGGTAAAAAACTTCTCCCTGGTTTTCAGGGTCTCTTCGCTCATCTGCCCCTGACCTTGCCCCTGGCTGCCCATCATTTCCGGCCCCATGCCTTGACCACCTCCCCAAGATTGTGCATCGGCAAACTGATACCCGGCAAGAACAATGATTGCTATTGCGGCAACTGCAAGTAGTGTCTTTTTCATCTTTCCACCTCCTGAATATATGGTGTTGAATTGAATGGGTTGTAATTGTTGCTCTGTGTATTCAGTTCTTTTTACAACAATCATGCCAACATCCGAACAAAAACACAACATGCTGAATTTACAGGTTTTCAACCAAACAAAAAGGCAATACCTCACCCCCAGCGAAAGGAAATGATTCGGTTTGGATATTTTCTATCCAAACGCCAGATGGTTACCTGGTTATTTTTTACCCAACCGAAAATTCACATGAAACGATGCGATGAATTCATGCCGCGATGAAGGCCTTCAAGGACAAGGGCAAGCAAGGAACAATAATTGCTTGTGCATCATAATCATGGTTTTATAAAGACAAACATGTTCTCCCTGCCCACAAAGATTTCTCTCTGGATAAGGCATCATGGAAAAAAAGACAAAAATAATTGCCTCCCCCTTTGCCTATGCCTCCCCCTGGATTCTGGCTACCGCCATAGGCATGCTGATCGCCATTGTTTTTTTCTTTACGATCAACAACCTGCAACGGGAAAAACGAATCATGGCCGAAAGTCTTTTCAACAAGGGGCAGGCCATAATCCGTTTTGTCGGCGCAGGCACCAGAGCCTCGATGATGCTGGGCGCCCCCCCCGCCGCCCAGCAGTTCCAGCGCTTGATCGAACAGGCTGCAGGTGAATCGGGCATTCTCTATATCGCGGTTGCCGACAGTACAGGCAAAATTGTGGCGCACAGCACTCCTGGCCTGGTGGGTACTGATCTTGACCACTCCCTGCTTGCTGTACGCCCCGAACTTGACCCCATCGGCAGATACCAAATCATCAGCGACCAGGGAACAAAACAAAAAATCTTTGAAATTGTAGCGCCATTCAAACCGTTCATGCGCGGACGCGGTTTCTTCAAGCGACACTTACAGGCGATGCAGCAGGCAGGAAAACAACAGGACAGTCCTGCCGGAGAAGATGCGCAAACCCCCTCGGCCTGCCAATTCTCTCCAGGCAACAACGCCTGGCTGCCCGGAGAAAATCTCTCGATTGTGGTCGGCCTTGACATGGCGGAACAGGATAAGATCATCCAACAAGACCGCTACCATATGCTTTACATGTCCATCGCCATGCTGCTGGTGGCGATTGGCGGCGGGATCGCCTTGCTCACCGCGCAAAGCTACCGGTCATCCCAAAAAACTCTCATGAATATGCGGGCTTTTACCGACCTGCTTATCTCCCGCTTACCCGTGGGCATCATCGCAACCAATGCCGAAGGACATATCCAGACCTTCAACAGCACTGCGGCAAGATTTACCGGAAAAACACCGGAACAGGCCATTGGCCATCTTCAGGCAACGGTCCTGCCGCAGATTCAGCAACTCATCCCCCAAGGAGAACATGCAGGGGAGATCATCGACAAAGAGATTCTCCTGCCCCCGGATTCTCTAACGCCCAATCATCTGCACATCAGCTCCGTGCCCATCACCGATGGCCAAAGCCATGCCATCGGCCGGGTCATGCTCATGTACGATGTCACAGAGATCAAAAAACTCGAAGCCCAGGTCCGCCGCCATGACCGCCTTATTGCCCTGGGCAAGATGGCCGCCGGCGTTGCCCATGAGGTGAGAAACCCCCTGAGTTCCATCAAAGGTTTCGCCACCCTGCTTGGTTCGCGTTTTCCTGTGAAAAGTGAAGAGGGAGAGGCTGCCAGACTATTGATCAACGAGGTGGAACGGCTCAACCGTAGCATCACCGAACTGCTGACCTACGCCCGCCCCCTCCCTTTGGTTGTTACCGAGGTTGAGATCGAACCGTTTATCGAGGCCTCCCTCAAGCTTATCCAGAGTGACGCCAGGGAACTGGGCGTTACCGTGCGCCAGGAGATTACCCTTGCACGCAAGCAAGTACGCCTGGACAAAGACCGACTCAACCAGGTGCTGCTGAATCTCTACCTCAACAGCCTACAGGCCATGGAGCACGGCGGAGAATTACGGGTATCGGTGCATGAGGGGGATCGGTCGGGCACTATTGAAATAGATGTGCGGGACACGGGTGGCGGAATCGCCAAGGATATTCTGGAGCGGGTCATGGACCCCTATTTTACGACCAAACCGGAGGGTACCGGTCTGGGGCTGGCCATGGTTTATAAAATCATTGACGAACATGGGGGCACAATCAGAATCGCGAGCGCAGAAGGGGAAGGCACCACGGTAAGCATCGTCCTGCCGGGATAACTCACTCTTTTTCCCGCCTGATCCGTGCCCCGGCCCGGGTGAGTTTGCCAACCAGATCGTCATAGCCCCGATCCAGATGATAAACCCGGGAGATATGTGTTTCTCCCTCGGCGGCAAGGGCCGCAACCACCAGGGAGGCGCTGGCCCGCAAATCCGTGGCCATCACCGGCGCTCCGCTCAACCGGCCGGTGCCGGTGACAATGGCGCTGTGGCCGTCCACCTTGATATCCGCCCCCATGCGCCGGAGTTCCGCCACATGCATGAAACGGTTCTCAAAGATGGTCTCGGCAATCACGCTTAAGCCCTCGCTCAGAGTCATCAACGCCATGATCTGGGCCTGCAAATCCGTAGGGAAACCCGGAAAGGGCATGGTCTTAATGTCCACACTCTTAAGCGGTCCCTTGCGGGTGACATGGATGCGGTCCTTGCCCTCCTCAATGGCCAGCCCGGCGGCCCGTAATTTTTCAAGAAGGGAGGGCAGATGCTGCGGGTTGCACTGGGTCACCGTGGCCTCGCCGCCAACGGCACCAACGGCGAGAAGATAAGTACCCGCTTCGATCCGGTCCGGAATGACCTCCTGTTCGGCGCCGTGCAGTTTCTTTACCCCCTCGACCACCAGGGTATCGGAGTTCTTGCCCTTGATCCGCGCCCCCATGGCGACGAGCAGATCGACAAGGTTGCCGATCTCCGGTTCCCGGGCCGCATTCTTGATTGTGGTGACGCCCTCGGCCAATGTCGCAGCCATGAGAATATTCTCCGTGCCGGTGACGGAAGGGATATCGAAACAGACGGTCCCGCCCTGCAACCTTCCTTTTACCTTGGCATCAACATACCCCTGAGCCAGTTCATAGGTGGAGCCGAGTTTTTCCAGCCCCTGGAGATGAAAATTGATGGGCCGGGCGCCGATGGCGCAACCGCCGGGCAGGGAAACCCGTGCCGTGCCATGTCGGGCGAGAAGCGGGCCCAGAACCAGCACCGAGGCCCGCATGGTTTTTACCATCTCATAGGAAGCCTCGCAGCCAGTTATGGCTGAAGCATCAAGCACCAGCACCGTGCCCTCTTTCTTCCAGGTAACCCCGAAAGACTCAAGCAGAGTCAGAAAGGTCCGGGTATCCCTGAGGTCGGGCATATTGTGCAAGACGATGGGCTCGCCGCTCAGCAAACAGGCGGCCATCAGGGGCAGAGCAGCATTTTTAGCGCCGCTCACCGCAATTTCGCCGTGCAGGGGATATCCGCCTTCGATAACTATCTTGTCCATGAAGTTCTCTCTTATAAAAAATCGCAAAAATACGGCGACATAGTTAGCAGCGACGGGCCTGAAAAATACGGGGCAGACCAGCCAGATCAGAATGGACCTGCAACCTATCATATTCGGAAAAGGAAGAAAAGATTTTCAACACCGATTCCTGCTGATCCGCGCCGATCTCCATAAAAAACATCCCCCCGGCCACCATAACCGGATGAACCTGCGCCGCCAAAGCGCGAATATCGGCAAGCCCGTCAGCGCCTCCGCTTAAAGCGCAATGCGGCTCGAAGGTCACCTCCCTTTGCAGAGTGGCCATTGCCTGGGCATCTATGTAAGGGGGGTTGGAAACAACCAGGGCAAATCGTCTCTTTTGCTCTATGGCTGTCAACCAGTTGCCGTTCAGCAAAAAAATTCTCGATTGAACCTGATGGAGGCCGATATTTTCCCTGGCAACCCCAAGGGCCTCCTGAGAGATATCCACCCCAAACACATGGCGATCCGCAAGTTCGCGGGCCAAGACCACTGTGATCGCCCCACTGCCGACGCCTAAGTCCAGGACCGGGCCGGGCGGCAGACCATCTTGCCGCACCGAAGCAAGAATCTTTTCAAGAAGCTCCTCGGTTTCGGGGCGGGGAATGAGGACCTTGGAGGAAACCTTGAAAGGCAGCGACCAGAATTCCTGTTCACCAATGATGTAGGCGAGTGGTTCCCGGAGCAGGCGCCGGGCAAGAAAGATATTATAAAGAGAAAGCTGCTGCGGAGGAAGTTCCTGCTCCAGGACAAGAAAAAATTGACTGCGGGAATAGCCCAGGACATGGCCCAGCAAAAGCGCCGCTTCGATTTCCGGCTCGGCAACGCCCGCATCAGCTAGGCGATGGACGCTCTCAAGATAGAGCTGTTTAAGAATCATGGGCGAGTCTCATCTCTACCGGGAAAAAGCGGACGAACCGCGTCCATGGGCACCCCTTATTGCATGATCTGCAGGGCTTCTGTCTGAAAATGGACAATAAGAGGGTCGATGATATCGTCAAGTTTTCCCATCAAAATATCATCAAGTTGGTACAGAGTGAGATTGATCCTGTGATCGCTGACCCTGCCCTGGGGGAAGTTGTAGGTTCGGATGCGTTCGCTCCGATCGCCGCTGCCCACCTGGCTCTTGCGGTCTGCAGACATTTTCTCGTCCTGTTCGCGCTGCATTTTGTCGAGAAGCCGGGCGCGAAGCACCTGCAAGGCCTTGGCCTTGTTCTTGTGCTGGGATTTTTCATCCTGGCAGGTCACCACCAGCCCGGTGGGCAGATGGGTAACCCGAACCGCCGAATCGGTGGTATTGACACTCTGCCCGCCAGAGCCGGTGGAACGATAGACATCGAACCTCAGGTCGTTGGGGCTGATATCGACTTCAACCTCTTCCGCCTCGGGCATGACCGCCACGGTAACGGCGGAGGTGTGGATCCGGCCCTGGGTTTCTGTCTCGGGAACACGCTGCACGCGATGGGCGCCGGATTCATATTTTAATTTACTGTAGACGTGCTCACCGCTGATCAAGGCGATGATCTCCTTGAACCCCCCGATCCCGGTAGGGTTGCTGGTCATCACCTCGACCTTCCATCCCTGCTGCTCGGCATACCGGCTGTACATTCTGAACAGATCGCTGACAAACAGGGCGGCCTCATCCCCGCCGGTGCCGGCCCTGATCTCAAGAAGGGTATTTTTATCGTCGTTGGGGTCCTTGGGGAGCAGAGCCACCCGGAGTTCCTTGACCAATGCCTCCTGGCGGATTTCCAGTTCGGCAAGGTCAGCCCGGACGAGTTCCCGGAGGTCGGCGTCGTCTTCATCCTGAAGCAGCAGACGATTCTCCGCGATTTCCTTATTGACCTTCTTGTAGTTGTTGTACAGATCATCAAGTTTGGCCAAATGGGCATGTTCTTTGGCAACCCGGCGGAATTCGGCTTGATCACTTGCCAACTGTGGCTCTGAAAGTCTGGCTTCAAGAGCCAGCTTGCGCTCTGCGACATTTTCAAGTTGGGCAAACATGATCATCTCGTCAAAAAAGGAACGCCCCTGAGCCATCTCCCCGACAGGGATGGTCCAAAGGCGTTATAAAAACAGAAAAATGTGTGTGTTCTTACTTGGCTGTTTGCTTGCCGTATTTTTTATTGAACTTGTCAATCCGACCGGCAGAGTCAATCAGCTTCTGCTTTCCGGTGAAAAACGGATGGCAGGCTGAACAAATTTCCACTTTTATTGCAGGAAGAACCGAGCCAAGTTCAACTGCATTGCCACAAGCACAGACGGCATCGATTTTATGATATTCGGGATGTACACCTTCTTTCATGGACAGAATCCTCCATTAAATTAACAAAAACCCATTATACACAGCCCAGCCGGGCTCATTTTTCAACCAAAGGAACGAAAAAACAGTGGACTATATCTTTATATTCTTTTTTTTGCAAGCCAGAATTGCGGACTATCCAAAATCAACCGCCTTTCATAGACTCAAAAAATTCGGCATTGGAGCGGGTTCCTTTCATCTTGTCCCTAAAAAACTCCATGGCATCAATGGGGTTCATGGAACCCAGAAGTTTTCGTAAAATCCAGACCTTGTTCAGCTCTTCCTCCGTGAGCAGCAGCTCTTCCTTCCTGGTCCCAGAGCGAGCCATATCGATGGCGGGAAAAATCCTCCGGTCCGCGATCTTCCGGTCGAGCACAAGCTCCATGTTGCCGGTGCCCTTGAACTCCTCAAAAATAACCTCATCCATCCGACTGCCGGTCTCGATCAAGGCAGAGGCAAGAATGGTCAGACTGCCGCCCTCTTCGATATTCCGCGCCGCGCCAAAAAAACGCTTCGGACGATGCAGGGCGTTGGAATCGACACCGCCGGAAAGAATCTTGCCGCTTGGCGGCACCACCGTGTTGTAGGCCCTGGCCAGACGGGTGATGCTGTCCAGCAGAATCACCACATCCTTCTTATGCTCCACCAACCGACGGGCCTTGTCGAGCACCATCTCGGCCACCTGAATATGCCTCTGGGGTGGCTCATCAAAGGTGGAACTGATCACCTCGGCATCGACACCCCTCGCCATGTCGGTGACTTCTTCGGGCCGCTCATCGATGAGCAGAACAATGAGAATAATCTCTTTGTGATTTTTTGTGATGCTATTGGCAATATCCTTGATCAACACGGTCTTTCCGGTTCTGGGCGGGGCGACAATCAAACCGCGCTGACCCTTGCCGATGGGAGACATAATGTCCATGATCCGCATGGAGTAGTTGTCCGGCTCCCGCTCAAGCTTTATGCGCTCCTGGGGGTGCAACGGAGTAAGGTTGGAAAACAGGGTCTTGTCCCGGGCCTTTTCCGGCGGGTCAAAATTGACGCTGTCAACCTTGAGCAGGGCAAAATAACGCTCGCCTTCTTTGGGAGTGCGGACCGGCCCCTCAATGGTATCGCCGGTGCGGAGATTGAGCCGCCGGATCTGGGAAGGCGAGACGTAGATATCGTCGGGACCAGGCAGATAATTGTAATACGGCGCCCGCAGAAAACCAAACCCATCGGGCAACACCTCAAGCACTCCGCTGCCCCAATTTTCGCCGTTTTTCTCAGCCTGTCCGCCAGCGGCCTGCAGGATGGCAAAAATCATCTCCTGCTTGCGCATGGCGCTGTATTCCTCAATACGGTAATCCTTGGCGAGCTTGGTCAGCTCGGTAATTTTCATCAATTTAAGTTCAGATAAGTTCATACAATCCCTTTCTCCATCTCCCGTAACTTGCGCTCAATATTGTATAGTTTGAACTGCGGCTACTCTGGCAATCTTTAAAAAGAAGTTAAACAGACATGATTTAGAATAATGTGAACAGGCAGGATATCTGTACAAGGCTCCGTCACAACAGAAAAACTCTGAAATGAAAAATCTTGAAATGTTTCCGCAAGAATCACGAATCCATCAGAAAAACCCACCACAATCTAGCGGACGGATTACCTGACGATTTTCGGCGATGCGAAAATTTTACAGAGAGCAGTATGTGAAATTAAACAGGTTGTTTTCGAGAATTGGGGAATATTAAATTGATATATTCCCGAATCATCTTGGCCTTAGTTATCTTTGGGAAGGATATGTGCTTGATTTTTTCACATGTGATGCGCAATACTATTGGCTAATCTACCCAGTGTCAACATTTTTTTCGCAAACCTGAAAACACCATAATAAAAATTACCAATTATTTTTATCTTCACTTTCTCTTGCTATTTTCTGATACTATTTGTATATTAACAAGTTTTCTGCCCCGGTAACATCGAAAATTATTTTTTACCTTAACATAAAGAAAGCTTTGAAACCAGGAGAGGTTATCCCCGTGCCTGCCGACATAAAAGCCAGACTACTCGAAGCCGGGAAAGATGAAGGATGCGTAACCCTCAGCTTCCTGAACGACCTGATTCCGGAAGGCAAAGACGCTGATGCCATCGACGGAATTTTCGATTTTCTCAACGAGAATAATATCGAAATAGTCAGCCAGGAGAAATCCGGCAAGAAAAAAACCCTTGATGGCAAAAGCTGGGAAAGCGGCGGGGATGGCCAGCATGAAGAACCCCCTCTGGACGATGACGACGACAAGCTCATGGACGCCGCAGCCCTTGTCTCCAAGGAGGATAGCCCGGAGCCGGAAGAAACAACCACCACCTACCTAAGGGAGATGGGAAAATTCGAGTTGCTCACCCCGCAGGAAGAAGAGAAATACAGCAAGACCATCCGCGAAGGATTTGACGGGATAATCCGTGCGGTTCGCCAGAATCAGCACGGAACCGAGGAACTGCTCCAACTTGTCGAACGCATTGACCTGTGGGAAAAACGGGACCCGACCCTGAAGCCCAAAAAGCAGCATCTCAATTTCATGATGCGCGCGATTGTCAAAACCTGCCAGGCACACCCGAAAAACAAAAAACTCCAGGAAATGCATTGCAAGCTTGAAATGTTCCACCGCTCCATTGAGGTTGCCAAGGATGCCATGATCAAGGCAAATCTTCGCCTGGTGGTCAGCATTGCCAAACGCTACATGCACCAGGGCCTCACCTTGGCCGATCTTATCCAGGAAGGCAATCTCGGCCTGATGCGGGCCGTTTTCCGTTTTGACTATACCAAGGGCAACAAATTCAGCACCTATGCCAGTTGGTGGATCAGGCAGGCGATCACCAGAGCTATTCTGGACAAAACCAGAACCATCCGGCTGCCCGTGCATTTTCTGGAGCTCAGAAGTCAGTTTTTCAAGGCGTTTTATTCGCTCCTTAAGGAATTGGGCCGCGAGCCGACTCCCATTGAAATTTCCGAAAAAACCGGGTTGCCGATGGACAAAATCCTCGCCATTCTGGAGGCCTCCCGGGAGCCCATCTCCCTGGAAACCCCGGTGGGCGACGACGACTCCACCCTGGGAGATTTCCTGGAAAATCAAGAATCGGTTTCCCCTTACGAGGCTGTGCAGAACCAGCAGCTCTCCGACAGGGTTACCAGCATCCTCAATACCTTGAGCACCCGGGAAGAGAAAATCATCCGCCTGCGCTTCGGCATAGGCGAGGACGCGGAATATACCCTTGAGGAGATCGGCAAGCGGTTCAACGTGTCGCGGGAACGCATCCGGCAGATCGAGAAAAAAGCGCTCAACCGCCTGCGGCATTCGAGCAGACGGGAAAAGCTCAAGCATTTTCTGGACTGAGGACCCACCGGTTCCGTTTTTCATTTGCACCGTCTCGCCTGCGACAACACGCCGAATAGCCAGATCAGCCGATAGTTGCTGAATCTTTTCCAGCAGAGAAAGTCCGCAGACAGAACATGCTGCCCCACACAGACCGCAACCCGCTCCTCCCGACGCTCCTGGCCTTTGCTGCCGGAGCAATAACCGCAGGGGCCGACTGGCTGCCGACCGTGGCCTCCCTCTGGTTGCCTGCCGCCCTGATCGCGGCTCTGGCCGCCCTTGCCCTGATCCGGCGGCAGACACGGTTCTGGTTCCTGGCCCTGCTGCTCCCTCTGTTCTTCCTCTGTGGTCTTTTGTACACAGCGTCGTTCCTGTCGCCGAAGCTGCCTGCCCATCATCTCACGCGCCTCATCCCGGAAAAACAAGACGCCAGCCTGACCGGAAAATTGATCCAAAAACCTGTTTTCAGGAATGGAAAAACCCAGCTCATTCTCGAGACGGACAGCATCCTGCTCCCCTCGGCCCAAGCCCCCCTTGCGACAACGGGCCGGGTCACGCTCACAATCAACGCCCCCCTGCTCAAAGGCCTCGTGCCCGGCCAGGACTATCTGGTGCGCGCCCGGCTTTCCCTGCCGGACAAGCTGGCAACCCCTGGCGCCTTTGATTATGCCGGATATCTTGCAGCCGAAGAAATCATGGTCAAGGGCTGGGTCGCCACCCCCATTTTCATCCAGAGCATCTCCCCCCTTGCCGAGAACCGCTCTCCCCTGCCGGGCCCCTATTTTCTTGAGAGATTCCGGCAGCAGTTCGAAGCCTTTCTCCATGCGAACCTTACCCCAGACACCGCCGGGCTGTATCAGGCCCTCCTCATTGGCGACGCTAGCGGTCTTTCGTTGGATGTCGCCGAGATGTACCGGGCAACCGGCATCATGCACATCCTGGCCATTTCCGGGAGCCATCTCGTTGTCGTGGCCTTCCTGACCACCTTCTTCTTCCGCTTTTTGGTCAATCGTTTTCCTTGGCTGCTGCTCCGTCTGCCTGCAAACAAGGTATCCCTGGCCCTCTCGTTTCCCGTGCTCCTTCTCTACACCGGTTTTGCTGGTTTTCAGCCTCCTGTGGTGCGATCCTTGATCATGACCGGCGTTTTCATCGCAGCCATTCTCCTGGACCGTCAATGGTCAAGCCTGAACAACCTTGCCATTGCCGCTTTCTGCATCCTCCTGCTCAATCCGCTCAGCATCCACACCGCCTCCTTCCAGCTCTCCTTTGCCGCCACTGCGGCAATAATCCTCGCCATGCCGCGCCTTGCTGCCTGGCGGCCCCAAGAGGGCAACCGCTCTCCCTGGCAAACCCTGCGCTATCTCCTCATTTCGGGACTTTTCATCTCCTGCGCGGCCTTTCTTGCCACAGCCCCGCTCGCCCTGTTTCACTTCAACAGAATCTCCCCGATGGGGCCGATCACCACCCTGCTGGTCACGCCTTTCCTCTGCTTCTGGACCCTGCCATTGGGCCTGATGGCCATCCTCACCCAGCCGTTTGCCCCGACTGTGGCGGTATTTCTTTTAAAGGCAGGCGCTCTTGGCATCCAGATTTCCCACGCGCTGACCGCCTTTCTTGCCGGCCTGCCATTTTCCTCGCTCTGGCTCCCGACTCCGGCCATGCCTCTGCTGATCCTTTCCTA
>Ga0334722_10001579_pt1 | contig 28066 bp, 31 predicted proteins | sample C3_bottom_MG_FD_207210 | JGI IMG/M metagenome (GOLD analysis project Ga0334722, IMG submission 207210) | Sediment microbial communities from Yellowstone Lake, YNP, Wyoming, USA - C3_bottom | ecosystem: Environmental > Aquatic > Freshwater > Lake > Sediment | place: USA: Wyoming | collected... | reverse complement strand
TTCTCATAGCCAAACGTCTATCGATACACAGACCTTATGTCAGTTTGATATGAGTTGATTCAATATCTATTTATATAAATATTTATAAATAAAATTTTATTATACAATATTTTTTCATATATGTTAACGCCACATCTGGCAACCACCTAAGTGGTTGATTTATAGGAATACCAGGTGCAGAGATGTAAGCGTTTTGATGCAGTGTGAATGCTATAAGGTTGTGCGATATTGATTTGAGTCTTCTGATAAAATTTGTATAATGTGTAGTGTATTTAAAGGAACAGTCACAATCGTCTAATCTTTTCTTATTATTGCTTCGCTAAAGTAGAGTTTTCCTGTTGTTGGCGTGATGTAGTAGCTTATAGCTTGATAGGGAATTTATTTTTTATGTTGACCAACTGTCGGCAACAATTTTCCATTACTAAAACTTTCGCTTGCATGAGATATTGAATATTGCCAGAGAAAAAATGGTTATAGAATTCACACCTGATCAGACCGAGAAATATCTTGCCTATGCTCGGAAGCAGACTTCTGCTTAATTAGGAGAGGATTGTATGCCTTCTGGCTTGACCATTGTTATTGATCTCTGCCCACCATTTGGCAATATAGCAAGGGTCAACGATCTTGATCCTGGGGATATCGAGGTGGCGTTCAAGGCGGTTTGAGTATTTCGTCAAAGGTATTATGCTTACGACAGATATGATCAGGTGAGCCTTAGCGCACGCTCTCAAAAGGAGACGTAAACAATGAAAGCAGGAAATGATCTGTGGCACCAAGTTTTTGAGCGTGATCGCGGAGTTTGTAGATACTGTGATATGGATCTGTTGCAGGATTTTGAGCACTATCAGCTGTCATCAGTAGATCATGTAGAGTCGCAATCGAGTGGGGGGAAGATATTCTCGAAAATCTCGTACTTTGCTGCAATGGTTGCAACACACGACTATCTCGCGCTCATAATCTAAAGAAGTTTGAAGATCGTCGAGAGTTTCTCAGGTCTTCGGAATCAAGTAAAGGCGCGCGGGCGATGTATGAAAAGTATCTTGATAAGAAAAGCAAAGGCTCTTGGGGCTAACCATTCTGTCAAGGCACTGCCAGCAAGTTGACATTCCTGATCTCGCGCGTTTTGGGAAGCCGCGAAAGTTCACATATCTCTGTATTTTATTAAATTGGTGATCAATAGATATGTGTCTAACTATTTGGTGAATTTTGACGCTGACGGCTTTTATGACGGCTTTTAAATCAGTTTGACGGCGTTTGGTGACTCTAACTGGCTGTAAATACAGGTGTAATACGCACAGGGGTAGCCTTTCACGCCGACAACAGGGGTTCAAATCCCCTTGGGGACGCCAATTTTTATATAGGGGAATCAGTCACTTCGACTGGTTCCCCATTTTTTTTGCCTGAGCTGGTGGCTCCCGTTGGTGGCTTTTTATTCTGGGAAGCACCATCAATGCCGGCCTCAACGATGCCAGCCGCTCTATATAACGTTCAGTAGTCGAAAGATTCTTGTGGCGCAAGATTGCCTGAATATCGATCATCGGAACGTCCGACTTGGCAAGAATCCTTGCCGTTAGATGCCGAATCCCGTGAAGCCCAAAACGTTTTACCTTGGCCAGTTCGCAAAGACGATGCATCCACCGATTGCGCTGATAATACGGCAAACCACTTTGGGGGCTGGGGAAAACCCAATCTGATTCGCTCGACTGGCTATGTTGCAACATAGCCAGATAGAGATCTTCAGTTAAGGGCAACCAATCAGGTTCAAGAGATCCACCTTCCCGCTTCCTGGTGTATAGCCTAATACGTGATTCGGAAAAGTCTACATCCTCCCACCTGAGATTGAAGATCTCCGATCGGCGAGCCGCCAAGTGAAGATATGCTAAAAGCATAGCTCGATCCTGGTCAGATTCGGCCACGTTGTAAACCTTCCAGAAATCAGATTCAGGTGGGACATACCGCTTTTGCCGCTCTTCCGGGAAACGATCAACCAAACAGGGATTCAGGGCAGGTAATCCCATGTACTTAATGCCCCAATTCCAGGCGGCAACAAGGTTTTTCCTGTCCTTGTTTGCTGAATATCCGGAGCGACTGAGCGCTTGCTCCTGGAGAAAAGAAAGTACCTTTCCCGGAGTAAGGCGCTCGACCGGAAGATCTGAAGGGACAACTTTAAAAAAACCTTTGAACATACTCCTCTTTTCATTCCAAGTTTGGCGAATGAATTTGGCTTGAGCATATGTAAGGTAGGAAGTTGCCCATTCAAGCAAGCAAACAATATGGATCACTTGCCGGGCTGATTTTTGTAATTGTCGCTTTTGATCTACCTCCCACTCTTGAGCTTCTTTCTTTGTAAGAAATGTCATGCGTTTGGTCTGGTCGTTGGTCCTGACCTGGGCAAGCCATTTCCCATTGCGCTTGTATGGCATCGTTTATCCTCCTTTCAAAGAAACGATAGGCCTTTCCGAAGCGCACACCTCCGAGCTGGAGATAGTACTTGCGGACAGTGCGAGTGTCAATTTTCAGATAGTCGGCAACTTCGCGAACATCCATCGAGCGGCCTAGGCATTGGTCAAGAATTGGTGAACTCATTAGAACAAAGCCAGTTGACGGGAATCATGTTTCGGCAATGGACTTAGTCGACGGTGCTTTCCTGGTTTCCTCAGAAGACGTTCAAGAATCAATTGGCACTCGAAGGCCAAGGTCAAGTTGCCATCGATTACCAAGTCAGTCAAAAGTGCCTGACATTCAAGGGCGTTTGAAAAGGTGTATTCGCCTACTGTGAACATGGTTTCACCCCATTGCCAACTCAGCTAATTTCATGTTCGGCACAAAGCCCATGGGCCAAATATCGGCAAAGCGCTTTTTTACCTTATGCTCAAACAGGTTCTTACCAGCGATTGTCTTCTCTTTGCTGAGCCGATCAAAATAGGAGTCAATAAGGCCCTGAGCTTGAGCCTTAAAGTTTTCGACTGTTGGTGTTACCCCCTGAATGATAAGAGTCGAAATCAAGCAACCGCCTGACTGGTCCAACAAAGTCTTGGAGTTCCTGGCAGGCTCGATCTTGATTCGATGCAACTCGACAAACAGAGTTTTGAAGTCAGCTTTTTGGACTTTACTCCACCAGGGATGCAGAACGGCCCGGTCCTGATGCCGGTTTTTCCGGTCGACCGGCTCCAGGGCAAAGCGTGTCCATTCTTGCGTGCAGTATTTCCAGACTCCGGAGCGTTTCTTTTTCAGATCATGCAGGGTGTTGACCTGGAGTTGTCGCAGGACGTCCCGGCGCAACTGGTACTCGACCCGGGTGACTGGTTGGTCATCGTAGGAATCGTTTTGCCAGACCGAGGCGAAAACAGATTGTTTAGCAGCGCTTCGCTTCAGTTCGAGTGTCTTGTCGTAGATCCGCAACATGATATCGCCAGTACCAAATGTTATGCCGGTTTCTTGCAGCAAAACCGAATCCTTGTTGCCTGGTGGTAGTTCGCCCATGGTCTGGGCAATGGTGATTCCGGAAAGCCTGGTTCTATCTTGGTAGGTATGAAACCGATTTGCCCTGGTCACCCAATACTCTGAACGTTCAATCGGAAGTTCCTCTATATCCAGGCCGACAAAATCAGTGCAGAGATGAACTTCAGAAACCACATCCTTGACGATGTGGCCGCTAAGGGCGGCCACCAACCGCGTTACTTCCTTAATGATGTTGTTGTAGCCTGGTGACCAGCAAGATTGAGAGCCGATATCTACCCAAATGTTCGGGGTGTTGGTGTCCTTCCTGGTACTGAAGAAGATATTCACGTCAGCGCGGGAGAGATGATAGTTGTAACCGCCCTTGCGGCCGGTTGGATGACAGTTGAAGACCAGGTCGCCATGTTCTGAAAAGCTTATCGTCACCGGCCCGTTTATTTCCTTGGCGCGTTCTTTCGCTTCAGCCAAGGACAGCAAGATTTCGGGCTTTTCCCATGCGACATACAAGCCATACTTGAGGCGATCGTAGCCTGTGGCGAGTTGAGACCCCCATGTTATTCGCTTTGGGGGAACAGCCAAAAAACCCTTTGAAATTTTGCCGGCGGTTGACTTCAAACTGTTTCCCATGCTGTTGGCCTCCTGGTTGGTTTGGGGCAAGTGCGACGGGTTAGTGGCGGGCATGCTTGCCCGGTGAACTAAGGTCAAGGTGCTATTCCGAGTTATGGGCCTTCGGCCTGTCCTGGAAGGGATGGTCAAGCCGGTAATCGTGAAGCAAAAAATCAGCGGCCACCGATAGGCAAGCCAAGGAGCCGCTCTAGAAAGAGTCTAATAATACGAACCAATAGCCCCGACAGTACGTGGAGTAAGAATAGGACGAATCCTGAGGGCCTCCCTGGGGGCAACCACTTCGCTTCGCTCAGGGACACCCCCAGGGAGGCCCTCAGGATTCGTTGCAATATTTCGACGACCAAAAACGAGGGTTGAATCGTATAGCTCGGCGAAAACTTTAAAGAGGGGATAGGTGCGGCGGTGCGCTATTTCACCCGTTCCTGCGGCTATTCCAGCGTAACGGGTGATGGCCAAGAAAATTGGGAAGAAGCTGGGAGCCATCGGAATGAACCCCAGAAATTTAACCTTGCGGAGGTCGCGAAAACGGGTTTCAAACTCGATAAATGGCCGGATTTGTTTGTCGATCATCGAAACTGAATGAGCAACAAGGATAATGTCCCAGCGTAATTTTCTGGATTGGCTAAAAAAATGAATCCAGTCGTTGTTCTTCGACCATTCCCGAGAATTGAAAATCAATTGACACTCGTCAAGGTACATACGGCCCCGGCCTTCCCGCCAGCTGGAGACAGGTGCCAAGGCCAGAGGAATCATTTTATCAGTGGCGGCCCAAACATCTTCTATCGTCTCGATGATCGTCAAGCGGGAGCGCAAGCTAGCAGACCTAGCCTCAAGGTCTCGCATGCCAAATATTGATTTAATGCCGTAGTTTGCCAGTCTCTCAGCCCAATCGGGGACCAGGCTGAAATTGGTAGCGACAACGCCACCCGCTAGAAGATGCTCGCACATATCGACGACCATCGATGCGGATTTGCCAGAACCTAGTGTTCCTTGGAAAATAGTTATCATTTTACAATTTTGAACCATCTAAGGAGAGGAGCGGAAATAAGGTATAAAAACAGGCCGGCGAAATAAAAATTCAGTGAAATAACCAGCCCAGAGACAGGCAGGAACCAATTGATATATGGGATCAATGAAGTTTCAATAGATGGGGTAGAAACTACATCTATTGAAGGCATTGAATTAACAATAACCTTTGCAACAGCGACAAGATCATATATGAAAATATTAATGAATTTTACGAAGGTGTTATAAATAAGACCAATAAATAGGTCGATTACTGAAACAATCCAAGAGGTCAGCCAGCTAAAATCCATGTCAACCCCAGCGACGAACTATTGCATAAATACATGATGCATTGAAAAAGAAGACCATAAAACCACGAAACATTGATGCAGCCGGGCTCCATAAAGACATGTCAAAAGTAGCAGTCTTTCCAAATCCGGCAGACATAGTAAAAGAAGGAGCAATTGGTTCAGCCATTAGGATATTGAAATAACCTTTTAAATGGCCAATGAGATTGAAAGGAAATTTGCTTGCCAATATTCCCTGAAGGTCCATAAATGGTGAAAAATCCAAAGCTAAAGCAGCCGGCGGAGCAGGTACAGCCGCAGGGGGGACAGTATCAGTTGGTGTAATAGGTGTATTGTCTGCAACAGACTGGCTGAGCGTTGCCGCTTGAACAGCAGCATCGTGGGCAGCAATCAAGCCGGGATCGGTAGGATTGAGAGCGAGAGCGTCTGCGGTGGCAGTAACTCGACGTTGACCAAAGGCAGCATTTGCAGCATTAGACATATCGACAAGCTCTGTTGGAGTAAAAACGGGTGGGGGAGACTCGACAATAGCAGGATTGGCCGTTGCTGCTGATACGACATCGGAATAGGCAGCAGGATTGCCGTTAACAGCACTAGCCAGTTGAGGCAGATTGGGAACATCGACGTCAGCAGTGATGGGTGGGCAAACATCATAACGTACAGTGTAGCCAGTGGATACAATAGCAAGGCTTGGACTAGTAGTTTGCTGGACAACGCCACCTAGAGATTTTGTGACCTGGAGTGTAACGTAATTATAATAATTGGTTTGTGAGGTGCCGAAAGCTCGCGCGCCATCATCATAAAGCCCGCCGGAACAATCGACGCTGACATGCGCGAGTGTGCCTGTGCCACCGCCGATATGAAGACTAGAAGCAAGAAAACTAGAAGACATAACAGGGACGACAGAGGACACAGCATGAGTATGGCCAGCAGTCCAGATAGGACCAAGAGTGGGGAAATCAGGCAGGTGATCCTTGACATACTGCCAAAGAGCTGCAGCGTTTAAATCAACGTCAACTGTCTTGCCAAAAATTGCAGTACCTAGAAGATTATCAGCAAAAGTCTTAGCAATTGTAGCTTTAATTTTAAGGGACTGGACTTGAGATTGGACTGTAGAGCTAATATCGGCAGCCGTTGGGATAGACATTTTATGCAGACTAACGCCGGACTGACTAGCAACTAGGGCGCCAAGAGCAACAGCACCTACAACAGCAAGAGGAACGAGAGGCAAGACAAGGGAGTGAGTAGGTTGCGAAGGGAAAAATATTAGAAAGAATACAAGCAGAAAGGTAGCAGAAAACTTTCGTGAAATTAGCATTTTTCCCCAAATCAAAAAATTGAAGGTGGAAGGGGTTCGGGGCGTCCCCCGAACGAGTTTACTTGGCAAAACTTTTGAAAAATCTCCATCCCATCTTTGCGATCAGGATGGATGCGCCAACGCCAATTGCAGCGGTGACGGCAACACCAAGACCAGTAGCCAAAGTTGTTGCAAGTGCAGCGTAGTCGATAACCATTTTACCCATGCTCCTTGTTTTGCTATTAATACCCACGCGAAATGCGTTAGGCGGATCAACCAGACGAAACAGTGACAAAAGCATCCCATATCTTTCGAATGACCCATGTGCTCAGCCAGACAGCCAGACCAACGCTAAAACCACCGACAATAGGAATGACATCCATTTAGCGGCCCCAGGTCTGTGAAACTATAGTAGCCAGGAGAACGCCAATCCCGATTTTGACAAGATAGATAAGCTGTTCAATTACAGCAGGATCGAGCATGATCAATACAGTTAATTGGATTAATCGATTGCAAGCCAGAGTTCGGCCTGGTAGCGAACATTGCCGGTTTTTGGTTTCCAATAGCGGCTACGGACGATGGCCTTAATATCGACCATTTCCTCCGCTGAGCCGATTTTCTTGGCTGATTTGACTTGCAGCCTGGTCGGGCTGGACATGGTGTCAGGGGCCGGGATGATGATGGTGGTGGTGTAGATGGTGTTTTCCTCGCCTTCGTACTTTTCCACCCGGTCAATTTGACCGTGTAGGCGGATGTTAAGGCTGGAATTGTTACGGGAGTTTGCTGCGGGGTTTGGGTTGGGTGAAGTTTCTGCCATGGGGTGTCCCTCCTCGGGTTGTGATTTGGCCTTAAATGATCTTTTTGATTTTCCGGCCGCTTCGGGTAATCTGGAAAGTTAGGGTTAGAGAACAAAAACAACAAAACAATTTGTTACTGTGAGATAATAATAGCAACACATAAAGTGTTGTGTCAACAAAATACAAAACAAAATATGTTAAAATATAATTTTGCCGAAATTTGGGAAAGGATTCAGGAGGCCACAGGCCTTGGTCAAATCACGCAACTAGCGAAAATAGTTGGAACATCCCAGCAGCATGTTTCTAACAAGAAAAAATTAAAAACTTTTCCTGTTGAATGGGCCTATCTAGTAGCTAAAAAGTACGGGCTTAATATCGAATGGATTTTAGAAGGGACTGGATCAAAGCGAGCAGGGCAAGATAGCGACAATCTGGGAGTGATAAAACCGATTGGGAAATGGTTATTGGAAACGGAGAAAAAAGAGCCCGGAACAATGGCTTGGTTCCAGATCGAATTTAAGAGAAGCTTTCCAGAATTTGAAAAATGGCAAAAAAGAGAACAAGGTTATCTGGCTGAACGAGATACGGCAGTCAAGAGCAGTATAGCCTAGCAACCCTAACTGTAAATAGATTATCGACAGAGATGGAATTTTGAGTTATGGAATGCACAAAAGCCGATAGTCTACTTACTGCAACAGAAATGGATTTTTATCAATATCTGAAGGCAGCCGTAAAAGGTGACTACGGCATAAACTTTAAAACACGACTAAAAGACTTAGTTGATATTGATGAAAAGAAGATTGGTAGAAGTGCATTCTATGGGCATTTTAACAAAGTAAAAGCTAAACATATTGATTTCACAGTATTTGATTTAGACACATTGAAACCAATATGCTGTATTGAACTTGACGACCATTATCATAACAGAAGAGAAGCAACTAAAAGGGATGATGATAAGAATAAATATTTAGATATAATTAAGCTGCCATTAATAAGAATAAAAGTATCGAATGCTTATAATGTAATTAATATCAGAGATCAAATTGATAATTGTAAAAGGTCGGTTAATGTCTCAAGGTATAGTAATGAATCTGAAGAAGAATATGAGTATAAATACAAAATATTAAAAAAGAATATAAGTCGTTTTGATGAAATATTAGATAGTAAATTATTTAGTTTTGTAGTTGCGTGTATATGTTTATTGATATTCGTAATTTATTTAAAAGGGACTTCAAGAAAAATTGTCACACCAATTAATAATGCTATTAGTAGGCTTTCTTCTCAGCAAAGTGATGCCGCTAAAATAAATCAATCTCAAAACAAAGGTATTGCTTCTGAACAAACGCCTGTAATTATCAATAAAATGCCAAGTAACATGTATACAATTGAGGATGTGAAAATAAGCAAGGAATCTCCGCAATCAACCAATGCCGCCACCCCACCAAAAAGCCAGAATGCCGGAATAAAACCCATGACGTACAAGGGAGCTTTCAAAGTAGAATCAATATGGGAAGGAAACTATAGATCAGGTAAAGGAGTCGTTGCCTTGTTAGATTGTGGTGATCGATGTTTGCTGATCGAAAGACAAGAATCAGGAATCCAAACAGAACAGACGGTGGGTAAATATAAAGAAGGCTCAAACATCAGGTTGCAACCAGTCAACGAATCTCCAGCAAAATATTACCTAATCACCAACACAGGCAATCTCCAAGAATGGGACAACTCAAGCCTGGTGAATGAATATAGCCATAAAACATGACCTGGCATATCGGCAATTTAAGATATAATGATTACAAATTGACATAGGTTAACCGTGATAGAATTTGAATGGGATCCAAAAAAGTCGGCGTCAAACGAACGCAAGCATGAGGTTACATTCCAGGAGGCGTCAACAATCTTTAGTGACCGTCTGGCTATGACCTTTGCAGATCCCGATCATTCCGATGATGAGCTGCGGCACATTACGTTTGGATTATCGAAAAATGGCCGTCTGCTCGTTGTTGCGCATACAGACAGGGGAAATAAAATAAGAATCATTAGTGCACGTCTCATGGACCGCAAAGAGAGGAAAATCTATGAAGAAGACTAAGTCAGAAGAATTACGTCCAACATATAGCCGTGAAGATCTTGGGCCTGGTGTCAGGGGCAAATACTTCGAAGCTTACCAGAAGGGAACTAACCTTGTATTGTTAAGCCCTGACGTTGCCAAAGCCTTCCCGACAGAAGAGGCCGTAAACGAAGCCCTGAGATCCCTTATTGCTATTGCCAAAAAATCTATGGGCATCCCAAAAAGCGCAACAGGAAGAGCAAAAAAGCTGCATGCCAATTGATTTTAGTTGGTGGCTTTTCTGGTGGCTTATATAGTTTCTAAATGGTCTTCAAGGTACTTGAAAAGCTTGTAAAATCGGAGGTTGTACGCTTTAAAAAGGCCTTTCACGCCGACAACAGGGGTTCAAATCCCCTTGGGGACGCCAATTTTTATATAGGGGAATCAAGCGGTTACGCTTGGTTCCCCATTCTTTTTTCAGCCTCCCGCCTCCTTGCGTGTATCCCCTGCGTGTATTTCGTGTATCGTTTTGATTAAAAGCCTGTTCATGCTCCTGTGGTCGCCTACTGTGTTCCCTTGCTGGTGGCCCAACATCGAGCAATCCATCAATTTGTATGGCTATGTCAATCGTCCATGAGGCCGACAACAGCCCCCCACCAGATTAAATAAAAAAGGGGAACCAAGCATGTACTTGATTCCCCTTTTTTTTAGCTGACCGCCGCTCTTTGCCTCTCAGCTTCCGGTATCGGTTTGAACGAAAGCATGTTCATGGTAGCTTCCAGATCATTATTGATACTCTGAATATACCGTTCAGTGGTCGTCACGTTCTTGTGCCGCAGAATCCGCTGAATGGTCTTGGCACTGACCTTGTGGGTATCGGCTAAAACACTGGCTACATAGCGCCTGAGAGCATGGAAGCCAAACTCCCTGATACCAGCACGCTTGCATATCCCATGCATAAAGGCTCGCCGAGCAGTGAATGGCTCACCGTAATGGCGGCAGTCCTTATCAGTGTTATAGAACACGTAAGGACTGCGTTTGATAGGATGATTATCCCACCACCACTTAAGGTCATCATTTAAATCGTCGCTCATGGGCAGCAATTCATATTCCATGGAACCGTCCTTAGTCTTGCGGGTACCCAGCCGGATGGTTCGCTTCTCAAAGTTGACATCATTGGCCCAGATTAGCCGGAAGATTTCAGATCGCCGAGCCCCGGTCTGGAGATAGCAGTTTAAGAACACACGTTCTTCCCTGGTAGCTACCATGAGCAGCTTGAGAATATCATCCTGCGGCGGGGTATATTGAACCCCTTTCTCATGTGGCAAATTATCGGTGATCACTACCGGATTGGTCTGAACCCCAAGATACTTGATGCCGAAGTTAATCATAGATAGCAGGTTCTTCCGGTCACGGTTGGATGAATAATTTGATCTTTTGCGGGCCTGAACAGTCAAATACTTCAGCACATCAGCCGGGGTAATGTCGGCGACCAGCTTTTCCGGCCCCCATGTCTTCAGAATACGCCTGCAAACCGCATCCTTTTCATACCGAGTCGTTTTGGAATATCGCTCGGAATAGTCGAGGTACTTAGCGCAGAGAGTTAATAAGTCGAGACCTAATTTCTTCTTCCCGGCTTCCGCCTTCAGATCCTTGCGCTTTTGGGCTTCCCACTCTATTGCCTCTCGCTTGGTCAGAAACAGGGCAGTGTGCCTGATCCCGTCTTCGACCACGCACGCCCGATACTTTTGATGAGCGCTCTTTTTGCCTTTCTTGTGCTCTTTGTATGCCATCGATCAGCCCCTCTTCCGTAAAAAACAATGAACCGCCGATCCGTGACGCTCCTAGGTCGGCTGCATGGGCATAAACCCATCTTGTTGATTTATGAAGAATTTTGGCTATTTTGGCAGCAGATAAAAACTCCATAAGGTAACCCCCAGACGAATCATAAACTGCCCTCGTTTGGGGGATCCAAACGGTAGTAAAACGTGAATCAACAGCTTGACTGCCATCGGCAGAGGTACAGCCAGCAGGCAAACCGCCGATAGTAAGCGGATTGCCTGCCGGTTAACAGAAACGGAGTGGCTAATATCCGGGTTCCGTCATTTTGAGTAAAAAATCCTCGTAATCTTTGGCTGAAAACAGGATTTCTCCATATTGCGGATCGGGTTCCCTTAGCCAATGGCCGCGAGCAAGAAATCGTTCACGTGTCGCAAAAAGTTTCCTTTGCGATTCCGTGTACTGATCCAAAGGCTTTACTTTTTCGATTCCTGGGATGTAATGCAGTTCGGATTGCCATTTTTGGTACCTAAAAAGTGATTGCTCATCGATGCAGTATCTTTTCTGATACATTTCAGCGCTCCTTTGGCTGATTTCAGCCGTTGATAGTTGATTGTCTCGTTCGGCGAGTACCAAACGGTAGTAAAATGTGAAACGACAGCACGTGGTGCCTGCATCCCGCTTGCGCACACAATGCATTGTTAGTCAAGCTGGTTGAACAGAGCCTGTTTTGTTCTTATGGTGCAACTGGCTTGTTAAAGAGTGGGTCGCATCCATCATCTGTAAAGTCTACCAGGGCGTCATCTTCATCAAGAATGTAGCTCTGGCCGATGGATATGTTTTTGGCTTTTAAAAATCCAAACTCACGGGTAATGAGTGCCGCAATGGCTGGATGGCATTCAGTATTGAAATGAATCTTTACTGACCTGTCCTCGCATAATTTTAATGCAAAATACTTGCTTAAAATCCATTTCCCGTCTTCCACGTCTTTGGTTACAATTTCTGGGACTTCATTTAGATCATAACCAAAATCCGAATGAATGATTAGCTCTAGTAATCTGCAAAAATAATCATACTTATCATTCGTAATTTCATTCGGTCTTGGGCTTTAGCTAGATGTTCCTAGTCCTAAATAAATTGAATCAATCCCCTTTGCGAAAAAAATAAGCTCAGCAAAACGTGCTTGGTCATCTTCTAATGGATAGCCAAGCGGTTTGGAGTTCTCCTCAAATCTTGCAATGGTTTCGGCAAGTTTTTCATGTTCAAAGTCCATAATTCTCGATTTCATATCAGTTCTCCTGAATTTTATTAAAATGTACGGTCCGCCACACTGTGCCAGCCGGTAATCTAGGGCCGGATATGGAGGCGTTAGTTCAGTTAAAAACCACTCTCCGCAGCTTGATTACTGCGGGAGTGGCTTGCCAGTATTGATTACGGCACGATTATCAGGCCGGAAAATATTTTCGAACCGTGGGCATGGTTGTGCCATTCATGCCTATGCATGCTCAAATCATTAGGTGGTTGGCCTGGGTTGAACAGAGATCGCCGGAGTGCTGCTTGATAGCGAACACTCAGGCGAAGATTTGGGTTAAGGATGCCGCCTAGCAGGTTTTAACTCCTAGGAGGCGGCTTCGCTGTTAGTAGGTCCGCCGGCGATGATTACCCAGGGTAATTGTCATCGAAAACCATGCGGGCTTCATCAGAAAAAGGGCTGATGGCACTTTGGTCCTTTTCGCCAATCCAGTTAGAATCAAGCAATCCCGCGCTTCTGCATTGCTCATAAAGATGCAAGGGGCTGGCGGTCGAGAAAAGGAGCTCTTCATAAAGTGGGTCGCTCTTGGCCGTTATTGCGAAATGGTCAATGTAACGGAGTCGCGATAAGTAAATAAATTTTTCTCCAGGGAGCATCGTGTCAATGGGGGGGAGGTGGTCAAGTGTTTTTGACCACAGCTCGATGTACTTACAAACCACTTGCGGCCCTTCCAAAACTACAACTTCATTATCGATGCTATTAAGCATGATATTTCTCCTTCATAATTATGGTTAACTGCAAAAAAAACACGAACAGTCGAAACATTGGGTGTCGCCACCCCCACAGCTTAATCGCTGCAGGAGTGGCTTCCCTGGTTGGTGTTAGACGTTAACCCTCTCCTCTTCAGACAAGGGGACAAGTTGTAGGCTCTCGTCCTCAAAGTAAAATTCAAATTCCTCGGAGAAAGGTACCGGTGGGGGAATAAACCCTTCATTGCTGGATTCGTCTCCCTCTTCATCAACTGGACTGCCTTCGTCACTTGCCTGGGTCCAGTTAGACTTAATGATGCCAACCATTCTTAAGAGCTTGTAAAAATCCTCGATATTCCTTGCCGAAAAAAGGAGACTCTCGGGGAAGGGATCACAAACGCCAACTGAAGTGACCTCCTTGATATACGTTATTCTTGTTCTCAAGAGTAACAGTTGGCTTGAGCTGCATTGCACAGGGTGAGGGAGCTGGTTGAAGATTGTTGATTTAAGCTCCATGTACCTTTCTGCCAGCGCACTACCTCGTAATATCTTTATGGCCAAACTGTTTTCGTCCAGCTTGTCCAGTTCCATACTGGTACCTTCTTCTGGGGCCGACTTGACCTCTGGGCCATTCTTTGTGGTAGAATGCCCCTTGCTCAGATTCTTACGATTGGTTGTCACTGATGCTGCCTTAGGCTTTTTCATGGGTTGGTTCTCCGTAAAATGATTTTTTCCGTTAGCACAGGGTGAGGAAGCCGGTTGAATAATTTCGACTTAAGCTCCATGTACCTGTCGACCAGGTCTATCCCTCGCAAGATCTGCGGTTCGCTACTTGTGCGGTTCTACATGATGTTTCCTCCGTATTACGTTTAATGAAAATGGTAGGTTGTTTATCCTGCGCAGGATTAGCTCGCAAAAGTACCGGGGTGACGGAAGTCTGCCCATCCGGTTTCCAACCAAAATCCACCAAAACCACTGGAAAATTTGGACGCAAAAAAGCCCTCGTGCTTTTCGCAAACGAGGGCTTTTTGGGAGGAAAGATATTGTGGGGTAGTTACTATAACGACATATTCTCTACCTTTGCTTTTGGGGGTGGGCTTTGGTTAATTAGGGCCATCAGAATATTTATCGCAACTGTGGCGCTAACCTTTTGGCCATTTATCATCGCGGCAAATGGGAGGATAGCATTTCTGATATTTTGTGGTCCATGATTAGCGTCAAACCATTTGTGTTTAACAAATTCTGGTTTTATGTAGGTATAGATGGATGGGTTTTCCTTTAAATGTTTGCGGGCTATAGCGATTTCCTCTTCATCGCTGCTATATTTTATTTCTGGTTTGATATGTTCCATAAGACGTATTCTCTGGTCATCAGCGTCCTTTATGGCATAGGCAACCTTCAAAGAAACAGTGCTGGATTCAAATGGTAGCCAATGCATTAAAATCTTTGGGCATTCTTTCAAGGGTCCGGTCATATCAATGACTTTGTAGCCTTCAATGATGACTTTACACCCCGCTCCTGTAATCGTATATCGTGTGGGTTTGCCTTCCACAGGGTCTTCCTTTGCCAAAGTATTCCTCCTTAGCTTACGTGCTGAGTCTGGGCGTGTGATCTAGTCGTCTAATGTCCAACAATCAGTACAGATTTGATTCTAATGGTCCACTGTGTTTAATAATGAGTCGTATCATGTAACTTTTTCATAGTATAAAACCATATATTAACAATAAGTTAAAAATAAAATTCGCTTAGTAGTGGAGAGTGATGATAATTGATGTTAAGTTCTATGTAATTTAAACATTACTTACCATTACTAACCTCACTATAGGCAAACTAATGAAAAGAGAGATTGAGTTAGATCCTTACTCAAACCCATATACTCTCAACATAAATATCTTGTGCCCAACGTCTTCACCCATGATCACCCAAGTGGCCAAGCAGATTGATCTTACCACCACCAAAAACAAAATTCATCTTAGGATGGTTCTTGCCAACCTTCAGAAGCACTATCCCCAATGGACATCTTACAGCAGAGATCATAACTACCCCACCAACCTTGGAAGGTACAACCCCTCCTCAATCACATCCCACATCCTGCTCAAGACGATTGATAGCCTCTATGATCATGGGTTGATCGAAAAGGCTGCCCACCGCTTCCGTGGTAGGAATGATCCTACCAATAGAATTTCTCGAATGAGGGCCACCCCCAATTTAATCAATCTCTTTAATGCTCATCCCTCAACCATCAACCACTCACCCCTTGAAGAACTACTCATTCTGAAGGATGCCGACAAGAAGATCATTGACTACCAAGACAACAAACGTACCTCTACCATGCGCGGTACCATCAAGAAATATAATGCACTACTTGAAACCACCAATATTACCCTTTCCTCGAATGCCAATGATCATGACCTCGGTCTCACCAATAAAAGAGTGGTTAGAATCTTTAATAATGGCTCATGGAGTCAAGGCGGCAGATTCTATGGAGGGTTTTGGCAGCAGACCCCAAGTCATCTTAGAAAACACATTCTAATCAACCAAAACCCAACGGTAGAGCTCGATTACCAAGCGCTCCATGTTCGCCTCTTGTATGCCAAGGAAGGGCTCAATTACCCACGGAATCTTGATCCTTACCACATCCCTCAATACATAAACCAAGGCCACCCCCTTACTCGGAACTTTCTAAAAAAGACCCTCCTCATGGCTTTCAATTGTAAGTCATTACGATCCTTGAGAGCCACCATGACCAATGAGATAAAGAAAGAGCCTTCCAAGTACCCACCCACCCATGATCAACCACCTCTCTCAGACGTCATGGAGATATTTAAGACAATCCATGCCCCTATTGCCCATTACATATATAAGGGCATAGGTCTTACCATCCAATATCTAGACTCCCAAATAGCAGAGAATATCATTAAGGAAATGACCAAAAAAAACCTCCCCATCCTCTCCATACATGATTCTTTCATTTGTAAGGAGAGTGATGAGGAGGCACTAACTAATTCTATGAGGGAAGCGTTCATCCATCTTTTCAGAACGGGCTTCCCTCAAGTGGAACCTCTAGTGGTCACTCGGAAAGGACAATTTAGAGGTATCACTACAGCACTTGAAGGCCAAGCTTATTGGGTAACCTAATTGGTAGCGTCCTCCTCTTCAGCGGTTGGCTCAACAGCATCAAGTTCTTGGACCTCATAAGAGGGCACAACAATCAACGGCACCCTCTGGTAGTTATGCCTAAAGCCAAAATCGGTATCACCATTCTCCAAGACCTCATAGCATGGCGAAACCAACACGTACTTAAGGCCCATTTGAAATAACATGATTGTTATCACAGCTGATGCAGCGGGATTGCACTCAACATTGAAGTGAATACGAACGACATTCCTTCGGTTCAGCTTGAGGGCAAAGAACTTGCTGAAGAGCCAAGACCCATTGGCTTTCACTACCTTCACAAGGTCTTCATCCCATATATCCTCTAATGTATCCTTGATGGTATTCATTAGCTCTTCATGGGATTCCTCTTCTACATCATCCTCAGAATTGGTGAACCTTTCTTGTTCACCACCAAGACGCTCTAATTCCTCCTCATTTTTTTCAAAGTCAATTCTTTGAAGATAGTCGGCATTATTGCCAACCAAGTGTGTGAACATATTATTGTTCTCCTCTAGCAAACCAACATGTACATCCAACAGATTACTCATTTTAAACCCTCTCTTAAATAAAATTACCAACATGTGACTATCAACATTGATCGTCACTCCTGCTAGCTATAAACCCTTTCCACAAGGCGAGAGAGTTTGATCTTTTTACCTAAGAACCAATCAAGCTATTAGCTGTAATCAATGTATAGGCTTCAAGTGGAAGGCATTGGGCCTTCCATTCCCCTAACCTCAAGGAGGCGTATTTATGTTAAGTCCCAAAGATCGGAGTGGTTTGGTTCAGGTTACTCAAGTGGCAAGTGTTTTGGTCATCCACCTAAGGGAACTCGTATCGGCAGACAATCCACTACTCGGGGAGGTAGTTCTGGAAATTTTGCAGGAGGCAGTGAAACTTGAGCAGAAGATTAAGAGAATCGAATCCATTGCTAAGGAGATATGAATATGTGGAACGTACCAACACCATCAAGATTGGCTCAGATACCCAAACTTTATGAAACCGAAGGTCAACCCCTGCTCGACAAGATGATTTACCTTCACTTCTTTATCGGTGGCTGTGATTGGTACATCGCCGAATATGACGGCGAAGATACCTTTTGGGGCTATGCCATTCTGCATGGCGATTTTGACAATGCGGAATGGGGTTATGTTTCCTTCGACGAACTCAAATCCCTTAAGGTTCAAGGCTGGCTGGAAGTTGATTGTGAGTTAGAAGACTTTTGGACCATTAAGAAGGCTGGTGACATTGCCAATATCAGAAAAGCCAGCAGCAAAATGTAGGTAGTACCGCCTCACCTTGTTCCCGGCCGGGAATTTCAATTCGTTTCTCTCCCCCCCCCATCCACCAAATCAAACCTCAATATCTGTGATAGGCGTAGTTCGGCCTAAATTGCGGACTATTGCGTAATTTTACTAACAGGAGGATAGCTCTATGTGCATATTAAACGACCAACAGCGAGCAGCTGTGGAGTTTTTAGAAGGGACTGCCATTGTCGTCGCGGTTCCCGGTAGTGGCAAGACCTTGACCATGATTCACCGGATTGCTCATTTGGTCCAAAATGGAATTGACCCCTCGACCATCGTTGGCATTACCTTCACCAAGAATGCAGCCCAAACCCTCAAGGAGCGGCTGCAAGCTCTATTGGGTGATGAGGCGGCAAAAGTGAACCTTTCAACCATCCATTCCCTTTGCTACCGGATTCTCACCACAGAGGGCAGGCAATTCAAGTTCATCGCTGATTTTGAGAGGGCAATGATCATCCAACGGATACTAAAAAGACTAAAACTATCGGAGATCACCACCGGCCAAGCCATTGCTGAAATATGCTTTGCCAAAAATCATCTTTTGACCCCTGCTCAATACATGACCGGCTTTGCCGCCGACAAGGTCACTGCTGATATTGGTAGAATTTATCAATTGTATGAAGATTACAAGAGTGAGAAAGGGCTCGTTGACTTTGAAGATTTGCTCACCGATACCCACCACCTGCTGAGCACCGACCCTAATGCTCTTGCCAAATACCAAGCCGCCTACCGGCATCTGCTGATTGACGAATTCCAAGATACCAACCCTGCCCAGCTGGAAATTGTGAAACTGATTGCAGACGATACCGGCCCACGTTCACTATTTGTGGTTGGTGACGACTCCCAAAGCATTTACTCATTTACCGGGGCATCAATTGAAAACGTCATCAATTTTAGGGATATCTTTCCGGCAGCCATCGAGTTCAGGTTAACCCTTAACTATCGATCCACGCCCCAGATCCTTATCGCCTGCCGTAATCTAATCAGCCACAACCGCCTAAAGATCGACAAGGAGCTTCACACCCCTAACCTGGACGGCGGCAATGTTCATGTTATGGAAGCTGCCACCGAAGACGACGAGGCCTTGCAGGTAGTCACCGAAATCAAGAGTCTGGTTAAAAGTGGTATTCGCCTAGAAGACATGGTGGTTCTGTACCGGGCTAACTTTCAATCCCGGACCATTGAGGAAACATTTCTACGAAATGCCATACCGTTCCGGTTGGAAAGTGGGCAGAGCTTTTATCAGAGGAAGGAGGTCAGCTGTTTAGTAAACTACTTGCAGGTTATCCATGACCCAGAATCTGACCAAGCCTTGCTCAATATTCTCAATGTGCCTAATCGTTACCTTGGCAACCAGTTTAGCAGCAGAATTAGAGAATATTCGACTGCTAACAATCAGAGGATATACTCAGCACTTCAAGCCATGCCCATTGAGGTTGACTATGAAAAGAAGGGTGTGGCTGATTTCCTTAAGTTGATCGAAAACCTAAGAGTGGCAGCAATCAACAAAACAGCGGCAGAGGTAATCCAGCTGGTCAGATCCATGGTTGCCTATGACAAGCATTTTACAGAATCAGATATTTCTGGGCCGGATGATCAAAAAGTAGCCAATATTGACCAGCTCCAAAATGTAGCGGAAAACTATCAGAATGTGGCTGCATTTTTGGAATACGTTCAGCCCTTAAGCCAAGTCAGAAATGCTTCACCTGAAGGGAAAGGCGTTCGATTGATGACCATTCACAAGAGTAAGGGCATGGAGTTTCCGGTAGTCTTCATCATAGGATTGGTTGAAAACATCCTTCCCTTTGCCAAGGGTGAGATCGAAGAAGAGCGGCGGATAGCCTTTGTCGGCATGTCCAGGGCCTCAACTATCCTTCACTTGTCACATGCCCATACCTACAATGGCAAGGCTGCCAAGCGGTCATCCTTCATTTCGGAGATCATTGCCCCGGCTAAGTAGAGCTACTGCTGCGCGAAAACTTTGCCCCCTGTGTCAGACCCAGCAAAAACTAGGTCTGTGGACAAAATGGGACCCCTTGTGGGTATAAAAAGCTTCACGTAGGCAAGCCAGTGGTTGGAATCGTGCGGGTAGATTCCGGGCCACTTTTCCGAAGATCTTTCCAGGCGGCACGGCGTATAGTGCTGGCGGCCAGCCTCGCGGGACCTTGAGGAAGGAATCAATGGCATAATAATTTCAATCACGTGTACTTGCTGTGACGCAATTATTACGCCATTGATTCTACTTTATCTGATGGTCCGAGGTGGGTAATGCGGTCTGGGTAGCAGTTCCTAATTGCGTTTCTTCGCGAAAGCGCTCACGCATAATTCCTATTATATCAAATTGCGAGACGACTTCAGGCCAGGCGTTAGCAGGCCAGGTAATCCAAGTCTCCACCCCTCGGTACCATGAACGCAGCAATTTGGACATAATAGGGCAATTATGCGACGTAATCAGGAACAGCTACCCAGACCTTGTCTCCTGCATGGAGAGGTTCCTAGCTAGGGGGCTATAAATCACTCTGTGTTTATTTTTTCCGCTTGAATCAACACTAAAGGTCAAGTACCTATACAGATTCCTGACTGTTCTTGGTTGGAGTTGCGGGATTATTTCCACAGCTCTTAAGCATGATTAAAAGCTGTTGTGTTAGGGAAGGTGGGGCTTGTCCTTCCACCGCAGAGTACTTTAGCATATTGAGAAAATTAAATGAGAGAACTTCTGTCAATTCTCGCCGATATCGCGACAATAGTAACAGCTGTTTGTGCGACTGGAATTCTTGTTAAGGTAAACATCAGTATCAAGAACAGCGCAGATAAGAAAGCGAGCCAAGTAGCGAAAGGCAATGATAACTCTCAAAATATCATCCAGTGATGCGCATAAAACAAACGGCCCTTGGTAGCCACAACAGCCAAACGACAAATATATTCAACAGACCGCTTGATCCTGTTGATATTTGCGCCGATAAAATAGGCATTGTGTTAGCCAAGATAGCCCATATTGATTTCTCTCAAGTTCCCTCTAATAGGCTTGTGCCGCCAGATATAGAGACAAAAAATAGTACAAATAACATCGACAGCGCAAATTCCATCGAGATTGACAAAACATATGCGCTTTGGGATGAAATATCTTCTGCCATCAGTGATGATGCGTCAGGAGCTACCGCAAGAGATTATGCAAAAGCCGCTTATCTACTAAATCAACTCTATTTGGCCAAATTTCAAAAAGACTTCCCGACATTCAAGCTTCACGCGATATCAATCTACTGCCAGTCATCAAATGCCAGTTCCGATGAGGCCTATTTGCTAGTTCATCTGATTCACTATATGTATCTAAGTTGCCAAGTTGGAATAAAGCCATGATTCGAATTGGTCAATTTTCGACTCCCGCGAATACATCGCTTATTCTTGCGGCTCGGATAGGCTTACATCTAAGAAATCAAAAGTCCGAGTCGCTGCTCGGGCTCCAAAAGCGTTTCTGCGCAAGCGCTAATCCTGGGAGTCGAATAGTCTTTGCCGAAAGCCTGCTGCTGCTTTATGCATTAGGAAGGATAGGCTTTGATAACGAAACTGATCGGATATCCTATAATGAAAATACTTAAAATAAGTTCAAATATACCGACATTCAGGACGGTTCCTTTTAATACCAATTTCTCGATAGTTCTTGGTGTCCCCAAGAGCCGAGGCGAAGGTAAGAGTCATAATCTTGGGAAGACAACCCTTATAGAATTGATCGACCACATTCTGTTCGGTTCTCGGGATTCCGATCGTATAAAGGCAATAAAAGCGAATTTCCAGGAACCAGTTTTCACCATTGATCTTCTGTCAAAAGGAGAAGTGGAGGAAATCGTCGTCGATTATTCAAAGAAACGAAAGCCAGCCTTTGCGAAGGGAATAAAGCAATCCTACGAGTACTTTATACGATTCCAAGACGATTATAAGGACGAATTCCGAAAGGTTTCGATCAGGGGAAAGGATATAACCTGGAAGCCTCTACTGATGAGGCTTATGGGTTTCAACGAAAGGCCTCTCATTGAGAAATACGAAATTGAGGCGACGATTCAGGATTATGAAAACTTTATTGAAGTTGCAGCTAGTAGCAGCATGCGAAGAGCTAGTAAAGGTGATGAAATAGCCCACCTTGAATCCAGAAAATCAGAAATAATTGACTCGATCAAGAGCCTTGATTTTTCGACGGTTGAAGATGCAGTATCAGTTGAACTTGCGTCAATAACTGATCTCGCAATATCAAATATTAAAAAAGAATTGTTTGTTACTAGAAAAGAGTTGGCGTCAATAAGTGACTCTCTTACTCACTCCGTATTTATAGATTTTTCTCCGGAAAGAATAGAAAGTATTTATGCCGACCTGAAGGTGTATTTTGGGGACCAGATCAAACACGATTTGTTAGATGTTGAAGAGTTCTTTTTGCAAGTAACAAAGAATCGTACCGCATCTTTGAATTTGATGAAAAAGAAAACAATCGACAATATTGCTGAACTTGATACCGAATTGGCTGAACATACGAGAAAGCGGTCTATTCAATTAAAATTAATTGTTTCCCAAGACTCTATCGATATATATAGAGATTTGTCGACGCAATTAGCTCAAGTGGAGACAGAGTTGTCACTGCTTAAGCAGGACATTTACAAAGAGTCAATTCAAACAGCCACTGCTGAAAGAAATTTGCTGCTCACCCAACAACTTGCATTAGCTGCTGCGGTCGCGTCAGAGATCGATGAAAATGATTCAACCTTTTCGCTCATAAAGGGCGAATATGCGAGCATAATGCTTGAAGTAATGGACATCGATGCTGAACTGATCGTCGAAAAAAACTCTACCGGCAATTTAGGTTTTCGCACTGTCTCGTGGCGGGATGGCGCTCCATCGCAAGAGCTTAAAGGTGAAATGGCAAAGAAGATTTCTTGTGCTGCCTTTGATGTTGCATTAAGAATTGTTAACAACGATGATTCTGGCTTCATCATCCATGATGGAGTTATTGATAACGCAGATAAGAATATAAAGAAGAAGTTTATCAATGCAATGAAAACTCGTGCGATCAAGCATGATTACCAATATATACTTACAGCCATTAGCGATGATCTGCCGGATTCTGTCGAAAGTGGTGACATAGTTATCACTTTGAGTGACCGGTCAGAAAGTGAACTCTTGATGGGAAAGACTTTTTAGTTCATGACCAAAAATGGGGCTGTACTAGGGAAAATCTCTCCGCGATACAGAGGCCAGGGGATTTTATATAAGTATGTATATTTAGTATGTAGCCCCTAGGTTTCTACTCTCAGCATCTTGGATCGATTATTGCCACCCCGATTTGCGAGACTTCTCTCTAGTCCCTTGTGCATGCCCGGCATTATCGATTTTTTGGGCTGTATACCCAACCATTTCCGCCCTTTGATTGATTTGGGGCTTTGTCATCCCATCCACCACAAGGAGGCGGACCGCCGTCTGAGCAGAGGGAATTGCTCGCTGGTTTAGATTCCCGGTATTGTTGGCTTGATTCGTCTCGGGTGGTGTATTCGACAGGCTTAGCCGGGGCTTTCCTCTTGAGAGCTGTGACAGTGACGCCGTCAGGACTCCTATAGCTCGTTACCGGAGAATACATCGGGGGTGGATTGGTTTTAAAATGATGAGGAGGTTGGGTAGCTTTTTCCTCTTGTTTGGCTGGGTAAGTATACTGACCTGATTGCCCTTTTTTGCTGTTTGATTCAACAGGGATGACTTCTTGATCGTATTCATTTGACGCGCCGTAGCCATTGTTGGCAAGGCTCGCAAGGTTGCGCTGAGCATTGGCGTGTCCCTGTTCGGCGGCCTTAGTGAGCCAATAAATAGCCTGGTTATTGTCTTTTGGGACTCCTTGTCCTAGGTAATACATGCCCCCTAATGAGTTTTGAGCTTTGTCAAACCCTTGCTCGGCAGCTTTGGTGTACCAGTAAACAGCCTGGTTATAATCTTGGGGGACGCACTTACCTTCATTATATTTATTTCCAAGGTTGGTTTGAGCCGCAGCCGTCCCCTGCTCGGCAGCCTTGTGAGTCCAATATATTGCCCGTTTACAGTCCTGGGTAACCCCCTGGCCATTGGCGTACATAAATCCTAAAGTTAGCTGGGCATCTGCAAAACCTAGCTCAGAAGATTTTGAGTACCAGTATTCTGCCTTCTTGAGGTCTTTAGGAACCCCCTTGCCGTCGTAGTACAGGTTCCCTAGATTATATTGGGCTGCCGCATTTCCCTGCTCTGCAAGCGGTCGCCATTCAGATAATGCAGTTGCATAATCACCATTGGAAAGGGCGGATAAACCTTTTTGCAAATCTGCAGCCTGTGTAATCGACACCGATAAGATAAGCAAGAATCCAACACAAATTGATTCTGCCTTGTGAGAGTGTGTTCTTGTCATTGGTTTAGATATACCCCCAAATATTCCCTATATCGATTCCGATTCTGGGATGCACCCGCAGCTTGTGTGTAATTGTAATGATACATAAGGCACAAGACCGTGCATGAGATTGTCAGTTGGTCAGTTAAAGCCCTGTGCGTCACTGCAGTAGCATCATTTTTTTGGCCTCGGGCAGACCCTGATAAGCAGCCTTGCGGATCCAATATAGAGCCTTATCGTCGTCTTTCTGCACACCTTTCCCTCGAACATACAATAACCCGAGATCAAATTGGGCTTGAGCATGGCCCTGCTCTGCCGCCTTGGTATACCAATAGACAGCCTGCTTATAGTCTTGTGGAACTCCTTGGCCCTCTTCATGTATAACACCCAAGTTGCGTTGGGATTGGGCATTTCCTTGCGCAGCTGCTTTGGTAAACCAATAAACAGCCTTATCATAGTCCAGGGGCACACCATTACCGTTAGAATACATGGTCCCAAGATTGCCTTGGGCTCCGGGCTGTCCTTGCTCAGCGGCCTTGGAAAACCAATATGCAGCTTTACTCGAATCCTGGCTCACTCCCAGTCCATCAAGATACAGTAATCCAAGGTTGTGTTGGGCTGTTTCTTCTCCTCGCTCAGCGGCCTTACTGTACCAGTAGGCAGCCTGTTTATAATTCTGAGGTACTCCATGTCCTTCATCATACATCTGCCCGAGACTGTTTTGGGCTGGAAGCTCTCCCTGTTCTGCTGCCTTGGTAAACCAGAAAACAGCTTTTCTGTCGTCTTGTGGTACACCTTGGCCGGTTCGGTACGCGATGCCAAGATTGGATTGTGCAAGGGCGTAACCCTTCTCTGCTAGGGGGTTCCATGCTGATATTGCAGTCGCAGGATCACCATGTTGCATGGCGGCCAAGCCTTTTTCAAAATCAGCGGAATAGTTCTGCTCTTCGGTTGATTCATGTGTGGCTGCTTTATAGCTCGACCCGAGACTGCTTTCTCTGGCGCCACTGGCCTCACCGTTTTCTGAAACTATAGAAGCTGGAACTATAGAATCGGGAACTGGAGAAGAACCCGACAGTTTGAGATAACAACCAATTGCCACCACACAAATGAAAATTAGGCCGATTAGAAAAAGCAGAACCTTATGGTCTGCGTCACCAGCGTGCCTGGCTTCGTTGGGTGTAATTATGTCAGTACTCAAGTCATCGAGAATTATGTCCTCGCTCAAGTATTTCTTTTGTGGGGACGCCTTTTGGGCAAGGAACTTGGCGAAAATAATTCCACACTTTGGGCATTCCCTTCTCCCAACTTCAGAACTAAACCCGCACTTTGGACACTGATTCATAACTGTACTCCTGACTCAGCTTAACCGCTGATCCAGATTTTTGTGTTAGGCAAGAGCGCAAAAAAAATGAGCGCGGCTTTTGCCATGCCCCGCTTGAGGTACCGCCAAGCACCCGCTAAGGAACACAAACAGAAGACGCGCCCAAGCGGGCGCGTTTCCGTCAGTATCTATCCTTAGCAGCAGAAAATTGGCGGTTTCCAAGCGGATGATATCTGCGTAAACGCAAATCTATTTAAGTATTTGTTTAATTATCTCGCTCGCTAGTATTCTCCTTGGTTATAAAAGGTATCAATGTCTCTTACAACCTAGCGGAGTAGTTAAGAGAATACAACTCAATATTATGCTTGAGGCCGTTTAGTCTGCTGTTCGAGTTCCCGAAGCAAACAATCTCGCTTTCATTTTCCCTAGAAGTTAGCCCCAGCATTTCCTCACAACCTACCAAATAGCCGAGTCTCTAACAACGGCAACCCCCCGACTGAACTACCCCAAGAAATTTCAAATCTGAAGCCTGCCAGCATTCCGCTGTCGGGCTTTTTTCGTTCAACCTACCGAAGGAGATTATCATGAACGACCGCGTCTATGCAGTACTTAATGGGATTCTGGATTGTTTTAAGTCAGGCGATGTCCCGGAGGCAATTGCCAAGGCCATGTTTCCGGCAGCTGATACGCCATCGGCAAAGTGGAGCTTGCTCAACCGGACATTGATAATGCTGAAAGGAACAGCCGATGCCAGAGGGTATAGACAATGGCAGTCTGCTAATCGGTATGTATGCAAGGGAGCCAAGGCTGTCTTTATCTTGGTTCCATTTATCAAGAAGCAGGAGGATGACGATAAAAGACTGACAGGGTTTGGATTAAAGCCAGTGTTCAGGGTAGAGGACACGGATGGTGAGCCGCTTGATTACCAGCAGATTGAACTACCAAGCCTTCCACTCATCGAGAAAGCTGAAGCCTGGGGCATATCCGTTAAGGCTGTGCCTGGGAATTACCAATACTATGGCTACTTTTCACAAGATCGTTCAGAGATTGGCTTGGCCACTCCTGCCGAGTCAACCTTCTTTCATGAGCTGGCCCACGCCGCCCACGCCAAGGTATGCGGGAAGCTCAAAGGTGGCCAAGATCCCCTTCAAGAGATCGTCGCTGAATTGTCGGCTCAGGCACTATGCCGAATCGTCGGCAAGCAGCCAGCCGACACTACCGGGAACTCATACCTTTATATTGAACACTATGCTAAAAGGATAAAGATGGACCCCTATGGCGCATGTTTGAGAGTCATGGCCGAGACAGAGAAGGTTCTGGACCTTGTTTTGGCTGGAAAACTAGAGGCTAAAAGGGTAGGTTGACGAATAGAACCTGCTCTAGCTATTTTCTGCCCCTGGATGAGTGGAATCCGGTTCGAATGTCATTTTGATAAGGAGAGCAGTATGGATCGTTGTCCAAAATGCGGATATGGTTCTGGAGTAAATTATAAAGAGCTGTTTATTGTTTATTGTTATCTGCGGAAAATGTCTCTTTTGACTAAAAAGCAGTTGGAGATAGTTATCGAAAAATTCACTAATGATCTTGGTGAATTGAAATGTCAAAAATTAGTATTATCAGAAACTCAGGAAAAAAGGTTGAGAATACTAGAAATGATTAAGGATCATTATCTGTGGGACGAAGGTGATGAAGATATGGGGTATATTTTAAAGGATGAGTTTACTCCTGAAGAATATCGTCTATTTGAACATGATTTTGATATTAAAAAATCATAATTCTACCCCAGGCTAACGAGCATTTCATCCAGTCTGTGGAAGATGAGGCAGTAGATTCTGCCCTCATGAGAGATTTAATAGCCTCATTCTTTATTATCAAATTCTCTCATCCAGAGGAGCACCGCTGTGAGAAAGAATCATACACCAGTAGATAGCAGAGTAACGCTTAGGGATGCGAAATTAGACAAAATCGAAACCCTCCTGTTCATGTTGCCAAGCGCTCCTTTTGGTAGGGTAAAGAATGCTATTTTCTTGCTATGTGTTCGTCGTTGCGGTAGTAGGCTTTCTTTGCACCCCAAACTAAATGACGATGTTCTCGATACACATCTGACTCCACCCTGATTGAGATCTTATCCACTCCAAAACCTTCGTCTGCAAAATATTTTGAGCTTTTCTGGCGATTCCATTCGACGAGTAAATCAACTGTTGGATTCAAATAATCACCTATATATCGTATTGATCATCAGTTAAAGAATAAAGTTCCTGGTCAGACTGTAAATCAATTTCCTCTGTTTCTTTCCTTTAGTTTGTAATGTTGCCATACGCATGTTGCCAAACTCTTTCCATTAGTAAATCTTTGTTGAAATCTAATTGCAGACATCATTCTGTGTTGAAGTGAATCGAATCCATATACTAAGGGATTACTTCTCTCTAATTCATCAAGATAATGACAGGTGGCCCCGGTCATTAGGACAGGTAGGCGGCGGAAATAAGGTGGAAAGCCTTCACGTTTGTTAAGCCGCCAGCTTGGTGATCGGTCCGGCGTAGCCGGGCCGGGGTTTTTGCCAATATGCCT
>Ga0334722_10001578_pt1 | contig 28076 bp, 22 predicted proteins | sample C3_bottom_MG_FD_207210 | JGI IMG/M metagenome (GOLD analysis project Ga0334722, IMG submission 207210) | Sediment microbial communities from Yellowstone Lake, YNP, Wyoming, USA - C3_bottom | ecosystem: Environmental > Aquatic > Freshwater > Lake > Sediment | place: USA: Wyoming | collected... | reverse complement strand
GTTCAAAAATAGTAAAGTATGCTTTCTTTACTACTTCGTAGTATTTTTTTAACCCCTCTTCCGATTCATGAAAGCTGTATAAATCCTTCATGCGGAATTCCCTTCCTCTCAATAGTCCTGACTTGACTCGAGGTTCATTCCGGAACTTGGTTTGAATTTGATAAGCCGCAACAGGAAAGTCTTTGTAGCTGAGATAGAATTTTTGAGTAAGAGGCGTAATAACCTCCTCATGTGTCGGGCTCAACACGTATTCAGCATCGTTTTTTTTCTTTGCGGCATCGTTTGCCGGTGTAGTTTTCATTAAAACGTCAACCGAATCCAATCGTTTTGTTTGCTGCCAGATTTGAAGCGGAACAATCGAAGGCATGAGCACCTCCGAAGAAATATTATCCATTTCCTCACGGATGACATTTTCGATTTTATTAAGTACACGGAGTCCAAGAGGTAAAAAAGTGTATACTCCGGCCATAACTTGGTCGATAAAGCACGCCTTCGTAAGAAGCGTTGCATTAACCGAATCGAATTTCTTACCGCTTTTATTGGTCTTACCAAAAAGTTTTGAGTAGAACATATGTTTTATTACTAATAAAAAACCTCGTCATTAGCCTGACATATATCAGGACAAGGACGAGGTTTTTCACTTCGTGGTACCACCTTGTTTCTCCCGACTAAACGCCGGGACTTATTGAGATCTTTTACGGGATCCAACCGTCGTACTCATCGTACGCAGCTTGTTTGGCGGGAAACCAAACTAAAACGCTTTCTTAACTTGATTATATTGTAATTTATTTTCCTGGCGTTGTCAAATTTTCTCGTTAGGTGAGATTATCAAGGACCCGTTTCAAGACTTCTTGTGGATTGCTTTGGGATGTATCAATGATGCAATTGTAGTTTTTTGGATCGACAAAATCATTCCGATGATAAATATCCTCAAGCTTTTCAAATAAATTTTTTTCCCGATCCTCTACTGCTTTTTTGGCTTCCTTATAAGAGATATTCTCTCTTTTTGCAAAACGCTGTACGCGAACTTTGTCATTACAGATTAATAGAATACGAAGAACATGATCATAATGGTCTGCCATAATTCCAGTCATCCACCCGTCAAAAATATCATTTCCCCTTTTTTCTTTCAGCATATCTCGTACTTTGTAATCAATTTTTTTTGTGAGTTGGTTATTTTGCTCTTCCGCTTTTTCCAGAACAAGCCCGTGTTTTTTGACGTAGTCCCGGAAAAACTGACCGGTATGAAAGGTATTCCAGTGAAGTTTCTTGGCGAGATTTTTAAATAATGTAGATTTACCGGTGCAAATTTTTCCAGAAATAGTGATCTTTGTATATTTCATGGTTCGGTTTCACTCACCATGACCCTGAGCGATAGTCGAAGGGTCATTGATGTAATTTTCCTCGGTAGCCTAATAAATCAAGTACTATTCCCATAGTTTCCATTGGTCCAGATGAATAGGTGTCAACGACTTCGTCATAATATTTTGGATTCCAAAAATCATAATCGCCATATAATTTTTTCCATTTCACTATGTTTTCATCTTCTCTTTGTTTCATCCAGCGTTTGGCCTCCTCAACGGTAATGTTTTCCCTATTCACTACCCTATCAATTCGGATATCTTCATGCGAACAGACGACAAGGATTTTTAAAACATCATTGATATCTCGGGCCAAAAATCCTGAAAGCCAAGCTTCATAGATGAGATTTTTTTCATGATCAAGCATTTTTTTGGTCATATTTTCCATTGATTGTTCATGTTCATCGGTGCGGGATAAAGCTCCATGCTTATTTTCATGTATATTGTTTTTACGGTCAAATTCACGCTGAAGTCCACCGACATTAATATGTTTCCAGTTAAGAACATGTGAAAGATTTTTAGCAAGAGTGGTTGTTCCTACCGCGATTTTTCCTGATACGGTAACGATGCGATATTTTGGTTTGAAGTCAAGGTCCATGAAATAGTATATTACACAAATTTTCAATTTACAAATATCAATTTGGATCAATATTCAATTTTCATTGAAATTATTTTAAGAGTTTTGCTATGTCATGAAGAGTAATGAGGGCAGCAAATGAAAGCAATATCACAATACCAACGAGATTCGTATATTGCTCAATCTTTTGATTGACTCTCCGTTTTGTCACCCATTCATACATAACAAAAACGAGTCTTCCGCCATCCAATGCAGGAAACGGCAAGATATTAATGATGGCGAGATTTAAGGATAGAAGCGCAATGAGTTCTAAGACTGCATTTTTTCCAAACTTAATAGCCTGTCCAGTATAGCGTGCGATTCCAACAGGTCCGGCGACTTCAACACTGGTTTTTTGCAATGTCGCTAATTGGAAAAGTGTTTTAGCTAATTCAGATACGATTTTTTGCGTTATATTAAAGGCTTCGATGAGACCATAAAAAGGCGCTTTGTACCAGGGATATTTTTTTTCTATGAACGAAGTGATGACAATTCCCAAAGGTCCTTGTCCGGAGGGGGGATTCTTTCGAGGGGTAATTGAAAAAGTATACGGCTTATTTTCTCTTTCAACGAATATCTTCATTTCTTTTCCACCGGATTGCTTGGCAAGATTAATGAGATCGGTTGTAGAGCTGATCGGATACTCTTTTTTATCAATGGAAAGCTTGTACACGAGGTCTTTCTCATGGATTCCAGCTATCGCTGCTGGAGATAAGGGCAGTACCGCCTCGACCAGTACCTTATTGATGGGGGTCGGAACCCCCTGAGTGAAAAGGAAGGAAATAAGGGTCCATCCTAGTAAAAAATTCCCTATGACTCCCGCGACGATAATGATTGCTTTTTGGAGCGGATGTTTATACACGAATGCTCTATTTTTTGAAGTGTCTCCGGTTTTCTTTTGCATTTCCTGGTATTCTTCCCCATATAATTTGACAAACCCACCGATAGGCAACGCATTTATGCTATAGAGCGTTTCCCCTTTTTTTATCCCAAATAATCTTGGAGGGAATCCAAATCCGAATTCCTCGACGCGGACGCCATTTTTTTTTGCGGCAAAAAAATGACCGAATTCATGAACTAAAACAAGAAGGGCGAGAATGAGAATAAATACGATAATTGACATTGAATTAGTATATAGTATTTGATCCCCAGAGTCTAGGATCTAAAGTTTGACATTACACTTCTCTGATTTCCGCTTCTTTATGATCTTTATGAAGCTCGATTTCCTCTATAAATTTTTGGGATGCGACATCAATTTCTTTTTCCTGGCGGAACTTATCATCCTCCGTGATTTCCTTTTTTTCGAAAGCGGTTTTTATTGTTTTACGTGCATTATCCCTGAGGTTCCTTATGATTCCTTTCCGTTCTTCTATTTTTTGAGCAACAAGTTTTATGAATTTTTCTCTCTGCTCTTCTGAAAGGGCAGGAATTTTGAGTGAAATCCTATTCCCTTGGACGATGGGACTAATTCCGAGAGGTGATTTTAAAATTGATTTTTCGATGTCTCCCAGAACCGAAGAGTCAAAAGGAATGATGGATAATGCCGACGGTCCATCCGTAGTTATGGTTGCAAGCTCTAATAATCTTAATTTTGATTGTCCTCCATAGGCTTCGACGGTCAGATTTTCAACGAGGCTTGGTGTCGCGCGGCCGGTACGGATGGATTTGAGATCTTCCTTCATTGCCTCAATAACTTTTTGAGACTGTTGTTTAAATTCTGTCAATGGATCCATAAGCAAATATCAAATATTAAATTACAAATTATAAATCAAACTCAAATAACAAAAATTAATTTTTAAAACATTTGATATTGATTATTGATTTGTGGATTTGATATTTGTGATTTGTTATTGTCCAAGTGTCCATTTAACAAATCTAGATATCTTTATATTCTCTCCGAACTTTAGGACTGCATCCTTAATAAGATCTTCAATTTTTTTTGAAGGATCACGGATATACTCCATTTTTAAAAGGACCTCGACATTTTCCGCAGAAACGGACGCAACCTGCATGGCAAGTTCCTGGCCAAGTCTCTGAAACTCGACGTTCCCCGAGACAAAATCGGTTTCACAGAGAAGTTCGACCAAAACAGCTATTTTTTTATTGTGATGGACATAGGAAAAAAGTCCGCCCTGGGACGTGGTACGTTCTTTTTTGTCAAGAATTTTTTCTGCTCCCCATTTAGTCAAAAGTTTTTTAGCCTTATCTATATTGTTTTTTGACTCTTCGAGAGCTTTTTTACACAAAGAGAAAGAAACACCGGTTTCTTCCCGCAATTTTTTGAGCAAGTTAATATCCATATAATCAATATTAAATTTCAAATAACAAATATCAAATCAAATTCAAAGTTTAAATAACAAATCTTTTTGAATTTGGGATTTTGAACTTGATTTGTAATTTGGATTTTGTTATTTGGGTTTTCCCTTAGTGTAGGCTTCTACCACCTTGGTAACAAAATATTCGATTGAAGAGAGAGAATCGTCATTTGCGGGAATTGGATAGGTGATAAGATCCGGATTAACGTTGGTATCAACCACGGCAACGACCGGAATTCTGTTCGTTCGGGATTCCTCAACGGAGTTTTTCTCCTTTTTGATATCTATAACAAATAATGCATCTGGCTGTTTTGTTAGTCCTGTCAATCCGCCATAAAATCGTTCCAGCCTATTCAAATCTTTTGCTAGCTTAAACTGTTCGTGTTTTACAAACTTATTCCACTCCCCTTTTTCCTTTTCTTCTTTCATGGTGACGAGTTTTTTTACATTTTTCATGATCATTTCAAAGTTTGTGAGAAGTCCGGCAGGCCATTTTACCGTAATATAAGGGATTCCGTTGTTTTGGCAAAGGTCCTTGGTAAATTGGGATGAAATCCTTTTCGTTACTACAACGAGAAGGGTTTTTTTTTCCTTACCAAGTTTTGTTATGAAATCGAGCGCGGTCTCCAGAAGTTGAACGGTTTGGGTGAGGTCAATTACTGAAGTTCCATTTTCTACGGTGTAGATATATTTTTTTGCTTTCGGATGAATTCGATTTTTTTTGTGTCCTAGATGAACTCCGATCTTAAAAAGTTCCTCTACTTTAGTATCTATGTCTGGCATAATCTATACATTGTAACAAGCGAAGACTTTATTTTCAATTGAATATGTTATAGATTGAGGGATTTTAAGAAAGCTTTAAAATCTCCATTAATTTCTTCATGGTGAAGTGCAAACTCTACTACGGTTTTTAAATATTCAAATTTATTTCCCGTGTCATAATATTTTCCCTCTTTGATGACTACCGTGTAAACAGGAACACCCTCTTTTTGCAAAAGATTGATTCCGTCAACGAGCCAAATTTCTCCTCCTTTTCCTGGTTTCAACTCTTTAAGAGCGCCAAAGATTTCCGGAGGAAGAATATATCCTCCATGAGTCGCAATATTTGACGGGGCTTCGTTGGGTTCAGGTTTTTCTACAATTTTCTTAATTTTATACACGTTTCCTTCTACATGTTCCAAATCGGCTATACCGTATCTATTAAGGTCTTCTTTTTTTTCAATCTTGACGCCGGAGATGACAACTCCTTTGTATTTTTCATATACGTCGAGCATCTGTGCAAGCCGGGGAGGCTTGGAATAAATGAATTCATCTCCCCATAAGACTGCGAATGGCTCATCTTCAATGACAGGCTCAGCGGTTAAAACCGGGGTTCCATTTCCATAGGGTCCCTTTTGCCTTATATAGATAAAATTGGCCATTTCTGCAATGTGTTCAATTTCCTTAAGCAGGCGATTCTTTTTTCCCTGTAAAAGATTTTTGACCAAATCTTCATTTGGCAGATCGAAATGATCCTCAATCGCCCGTTTGTTTGAACCGGTAATAATAATGACGTTTTGAATTCCTGATTGAACCGCTTCCTCAACGACATATTGAATGACGGGTTTGTCAACAATGGGGAGCATTTCTTTAGGTAATGCTTTTGTTTGTGGGAGAAAGCGTGTACCAAATCCTGCCGCAGGAATGACGACCTTTGTAACTTTTTTCATAAGATTTACTCAAATTTGACGGATATTTTTTGTTTGAGTTGAACTTGACTATCTACTGTTGCAGAGAGTTCAGCGAGGCCTGGGGTATTTGATCCAACCATAAACGATGCTTTTCCTGCCTTATCTGTTACAAGGTCATTATCATTTATCGCTCCTGTGGTCGTGGTGAGATGAACCTTTTTATTAGAAAGAGGGATGTTGGTAGCATTTCTTACAAATACGTTTACCTGGACCGAATTTTTTCCGTCAGCTTTTGCGGTTAAAGGCCAGGCGAAGAGAAGAGAGCTTTCAGAGGACGGAAGAAATTCTTCTTTTGCTTTGGTGAGACGGGTAAGCGGTTTATTGAAGACAGTAATTGTAGTAAATAGCCCAAACGAAAGCATGAATATGAGCATAAGTCCGACCACTTTCTTATCCATATAGACCAAGGATATCAATAATATGGTAATTTGTCAATTCAGCTTGGCGGATGTATTTTACGCCACCAATTTCTTCTTTTTAAGAACCTCAAGTATCCTTTTGTGAATGACGGCGGGTGGCAAAATGTGACTATTTTCCATGCATTGTATGGTGACCCAGTGCTTGTTTTGCGCTGCAAGTTGTAAATACATTGTTTCGACAGCTTGCCTGTAAGTGAGGTTTGCTTCATGGATGTCCTGGGATTTTCCGTCAAGATATGCGCGGCTGTCTTTATTTTGGGTAAGTTTTGTTCCGGTTTGCCACGGAACATGAAGATAAATAACGATATCCTCATGCGGAATTTTATTTACTTTGTATTCCAGCTCATAATTCCACTTCAAAAACTCTTCCTGGTCCTTGGGATCTTTGAATTTAGCAGCCTGATATACCATGGATGACGTAGCATATCTATTAGAAATGATATACCCGCCTTTTTTTAAAAAAAGATTCATTTCTTTTTTCGCCGAAGCACGGTCCACCGCAAAAGCCAGTGAAACAAAATAAGGTGAGACCTGGTCAATGGTGCCCAATTCTCCACGGAGATAACGGGCAATGATTTTGCCGTGAAACGAATTGTAATACTGTGGAAAATCAACGTACTTTACAGGAAAAGAGTGGTTTTTAAGATACTTCACTAAAAGGTGAGCTTGGGTAGTTTTGCCTGCACCGTCGCTTCCCTCAATAACAATCAGAAAACCTTTCATAGACGTATTATATCACCTTCTTTGAGCTTATTTTCCAGTAGCATTTTTGCAATCCTGTCTTCAACTTGGTCTCTGATGAGCCGCTCCATATTCCGCGCGCCGAATTTTGGATCATACCCTTTTTTTACCAGATCAACAAGATATTCTTCTGATACGTTAAGAGTTATTTTATGGAGATGCAGTACATCTTGCGCTATTTGATGTATCATTTTTTGTGCGATTTGAATAATCGAATCTTGTGTGAGTGGTTTATATATGACGATACCATCAAAACGATTAAGGAACTCCGGAGAAAAAAGTTTGTGTTCAACAAGATAATCAACTGTTTTTTTATCTGGCATATTTGAATTCATATATATTTCTTCGGAAGCCGCATTGGAAGTTGCGATAATAACAAGATTTTTGCAGTCAACTTTCTTTCCGAATCCATCAGTGAAATAACCTTCATCAAGGATAGTGAGGAAGATATTGAGTAAATTCTGATCCGATTTTTCGATCTCATCAAGAAGAAGGACTCCATAAGGTTTTTCACGAATAGCACTGCTCAATAACCCCGGATTTCTTGAATCCATGGATCCGATGAGTTTTGGAATATCTTCTTTTGATTGATAGAGAGACATATCAAATCGTGTAAGGTATTCTTCGGATCCGAAAAAAATCGAAGCAACCGCCTTAGATGTCTGGGTTTTCCCCACTCCTGTGGGCCCAAGAAAAAGAAATGATGCCAAAGGTTTTTTTCGTGTGCCGATAAGGAGGAAAGATCGTCGGATGGCCGAAGATAATTTCTGAATCGCTTCCTGTTGCTGGATAATTTGGGAATATAATAATGTCTCAAGCTTCATCAGCTTTTCCTTCATTTGTGAAGTGACTATGGTCGGAACATGTGTTGTTTCAAACAAGATGGCATCGATATATTCAGGGAGAACAATAGTCTGTTGGTGCATTTTTGCATACACGCAAGCTCTATCGAGAAGATGAATCGCTTTTTCAGGGAAAGGGATAGCGGTAACGAAAAAATTACTTTTTTCTATGGTTGCCTGTATCGTTTCATAGGGGAGGTGAACTGTATGTTTCTGCTCGTATGTATATGCAGTATCCAATAGAATCTCTTGAGCTTCTTCTTTGGATACTTCATAGACATCAACTTTGGTAAAAAGACGGGTAATCGTTTCATTTGAGACAATATATTTTTGGTAAGCAAACGGATCGGTAATCCCGATGATTTGTACAGCCGAATATTTCGCAGATTTTTGGAAGGAATTTGTTAAATCAACTTTCCCTTCCTCAAATGCGACAAATTTTTCAAGGTTATCAATAAGAATAATAATATTTTTTGCGTCAATTGCCTCCTTGAACAAATCATCTAAAAGGTTTTCTCTTTGTTTTTGATCTGTATATTGGGTGAGTATTTTTTCCATATTGAGTTTAAGAATTCGTTTGTACATAAGAGGAGTATTCGTTCTTCCTTCATATATTTTTTTTGCCAGAGCATCAACAATGGTGTGTTTTCCAACTCCTTCATCCCCCACAATAACCACATTTGCTTCTTCAGATTGCGAAAGCACTTGTTCAATCTGCGCGATCTCCTTTTGCCGGTCAACGATATGTTCCCTGTGTGATTGATATTGAGATCCGGTAAGGTCTTCTGCATAGTTGTCAATCGTGGGGGTAAAACCAACAGCCCAGTCGCGCGCAAGGGGAGGTATTGAAAACAGAGTTGATAGCTTCCACCACACCTGTTTTCGTATATGTTTTTGATAATACGTTTCGAACCAGCGTTCGACGATTTCTTGATTTTCTTTTTTTTGAAGATGGGTAGACAGAAATTGATCATGAAGGGCCTTTTTCTTTTCTCCCTCTGTCTTGGTGAACAACGATTCAATATATATAAGAGGAATACAACAAAACTCGATCACAATGGCAAAAGGTAATAGAAGTATGAATGAAGTTTGAAGGAAGCAGTAAAAAATAAGGATAGACAGTCTCATGATGCATCCGATTGATTGGGAGATACCGTTAAAAATCAGTCGGCCTGCCCATTCGTCAAGTGAAAATCCAGAGCCCGTTTTTTTCGTAACAAGATTTTTCCAAGGATAAAAAAGCGTTTTAATAAGGGTTTTTACCGAAAAAAAATATGGCAAAAAAAGAAACAAGTTTACGGTTGCCTCTAAAAAATTCTTTAGTGAAATTTTATAAAAATCAAAGAAATTTTTTCGCATATTTTGAGTATAACATTATTTCAAAATAATAATTTTGGTCTTGACTTTTTCTTAAAAGATATATAATGTTTACTATTTCATCATTTTATTTTCATGAAAATTGATAAAGAAGATCGGTTTGATGATGACACTGATTTAGAAAACAAAACAATTCTTGTCGTTAACACCGGTCCTATAAAAAAAAGGTTTATACTCCAAAAATTAAAAAAACTTGGACTGAAGGTGCTTGTGCTGAATAAAGAGAAGAACTGGGCAACTCCTTATGTTGATCACTGGATTCTCGCAGATACAACAAATCACCGTGAATCGATTTCAACGGTAGAAAATTTTTTAGCTACCAATCCTGAAATAAAAATAAACGGCGTCATAACATTTTGGGAAGACGATGTGCTTTTGACTTCCAAAATTGTCGATAAATTTAATCTTATCGGCATTCCATACCATATTGCAAAAAAAGTCCGTAACAAATATTTATTCAGGGAGTTTTGTCGGGAAAACGACATCGTTGCACCGGGACACATTCTGATAAAAACGAGCGAGGATTTAAAAGAAGTGACCAATACTCTTCATTTTCCTGTCGTCATTAAGCCTGCCTTTGGTTCAAGCAGCGCATTTGTGGTACGCGTAAGTGACAAAGAAGATTTACAGGATATTTACCGTTACGTAAAGAACAATATATCTCCGACCTCGGAATCCGCATTGTCTGACGGACTTGATATTTTTATTGAAGAATACATCGATGGAGATGAGGTTGACATCGATCTGTTGCTGCAAAACGGAAAGGTAAAATTTTATTCAATTTCGGACAATTTCAATAAACTGAAAGATATTTTTTTTATGGACAGCGGTCAGTCAATCCCAACGAGTCTGCCAGAGAAACATCAGGACGAGCTTTTGGAGATGGTAGAAGAAACCCTTGAACGCTTGGGAATACAAAACGGCTGCATTCATTTTGAAGCAAAGTCAACCCGTCATGGGCCTGTTCCTTTGGAGATCAACTTGAGGATGGGTGGTGATTATGTTTATTCATACATTAAAGACGCATGGAGAATCGATCTTATTGAAATGACCGTCAAGATTGCCGTTGGACAGTATATAAAAATTAAAAATCATGAAGAACCCGAAAAATACATCATAGGATGGGATCTTTACCCCGAGGATTCAGGAATTCTGGTGCAGCTTGATATTTCTGAACGGTTAAAGCATAAACGATACCTTGAAGAATTGCATATCTACAAAAAAATTGGAGAACCGGTATTGGTACAGCCGGACGGATCAGAATATTTGGGATGGTTGACCGTTTCTGGAGAGAGCGCTGTTGATGCACAGGATAATCTAAGGGACGCACTGGATTATATTGATTTTAAGGTGGTGAAATTTGATCCGGCCTCATCAATCGGAAAGACCTCCCGAAGGCATAATTATTCATACATTTCCTCAAAAAAAGATTCACTCGTCCGTGCGGCTAAATTCGAAACAATTAGGAGAATGTCAACCCAAAATCTTAGAAAACTTCATATAGGGATTGCATGCAATATTTATGAGGGTGAGGAAGGAAGCGTAGAACAGGATCTCATGTCAGTTGGAAAAAATATTGAAAAAACGCTGGTGAAGCGGGGCTACAAAGTTTCATTTTTTGATTTTAATAATCTATCAAAGGTATTTAACGATTTAAGAGCAAGTGATGTCGATATGGTGTTTAACGTATGCGAGCGGATCAATAACTCAAGTCTATTAGAACCTCATGCCGCCTCAATTTTTGATACGTTGCAGATTCCCTATACGGGCTCAAATCCATTTACCCTTGCGCTCTGTATCGACAAAATCCGCGTCAAAAAATTGTTGGGTTTTCATGATATTCCTACGCCCCAGTGGGATTATGCGTATTCAATGGATGATGAAATTGACGATGAGTTAAAATATCCGCTCATCGTGAAACCTGGTAATACCGATAATTCTATAGGGATTACCAATGACTCTGTTGTTACGAATAAGCGTCAGTTGACAAAACAACTGGAAAAAATTATTACAAAACTCAACCGGCCCGCTTTAATCGAAGAATATATAGAAGGTGATGAATATGACGTATCAATTGTTGGGAGCGATGAAACAGATCTTCGAGTCCTTCCCCTATCCCGGTCGATGTTTGACAAAATGCCCAAAGGATACTGGCATATTTATCCATTTAAAGCAAAATGGGAAGAAGATCCCGTTTACAAAAAAATCAGAGTACAGCGCCCCCCAAAAAATATTAGCAAACGGCTAACGTCTCTTATTTCCGAAATTGCGCTTGATACGTATAATATTCTTGACTGCCATGATTATGGTCGAGTGGAGATACGAGTGGATAAAAATGATAATCCGTATGTTCTGGAGTTGAATCCCAATCCGTCAATTAATATAAACGACTGCGTTCCTGCATGCGCAGAGCTCATTGGAATGGATTATGGGGATTTTCTTGAAGATATTGTCCGCATGGCAATTAAGCGGTATAAAAATAGGCCTCCCTATTATCACCTTCAATCAAACTTGATGTAGTTTAAGGACCGGGAACCGGAGAAAAGCATGGAGAGACGATCGACGCCAAGTCCAATACCCGCGTAAGAAGCGTTTCCCATTTTTTTAAGCGACGCAAGAAATTCATCGTCGATGGGATGACGCAAGCCTTTCTTTACCAATTGGATATCCGTATTTTCGGTATTTCCATTGGCCAGTTCAACCCCCAGAATATAGAGCTCAAACCGTTCAGCGAAATGCGGAGCATCTTTCTTTGGCGTACATAAAGGAGAGATTCTCGACGGAAAATCAACGAGAAAACAGGGGTTCTTCGGAAGTTTTGGTTCAATTTCGCTTACAAAAATCTGATCGTAGAGATTGTCCCATGAGGTATTTTTTGTCTGGTAGCCTTTTTTTTTGGCGTATGCGAATAATTTTTCATCCGAAAGAACTATTTCTTCAAGATGAAGGCTCGTATATTTTTTGAATAATCCCGTCAAAGGGTAATGCGCCCAATCGTTTGATTGATCGTACATAGGAATAATTTTCATTTTTTTTTGAATGTACAGAATCAATTTCCTTACATCATTCATAATGTCGCCATAGCTTGCGTTTTTACGGTACCATTCAAGCATAAGGAATTCCGGCGTATGGAGCGAGCCGGCAGACTCAAGATTCCGGAACGAATGTCCTACGCTAAAACAATTTCCTAGTCCCATAGCGAGCATCTCTTTAAGGTTCTTTTCCGGAGAGGTAGAAAGATACATTTTTTTTATCCCGTCTACGGTCGTCCATTCTGTTTGAAACGGATAAATATTGGGTTCGAGGGGAATAGTATTATTAAGAACAGGAGTAATAACTTCATGGAATCTTTTCCTGATAAAAAACTCACGGATCAGTCCAATGATTTTTTCCCGCAAAAGGAAAAATTTTAACTGTTTCATGCATGTATTGTAGCAATTATTTCTTTTATTCCACACATGAATGAAGGCTGGATGCATCCAAGACAGGTCGTGTCGATCCGCGATTTCAATAATGACATGAGTTCGTTCACCGGATCAGTCATGGTACCTAATGGTTTATAACTTTCGCAACATCCGTAGACTGTGCCGTCAGACGCCAAGGAAATCTGATAACAACCGAGATCTTTCGGAGGAAATGTTTTTTTGGTTTTCATGAGATGGATAAGTTCTTCCTTTGAGAGAAAGTCAAATCCCTCAATATGGCCGACAATGTTTGAAATCGGATGATTTGACAGATACGATGCCGGTTTTCGGGGGTGATAGGTTATCTCTATGTTTCCAAGTCTCTTTTTTAACGATTGCTCAAAATCGTCAATTTTTTTTAAGCCCTGCTTGGTAACTATTGAGAATATTTCCGAATGGAAACCCAATTCATTCGCCGCTTTGAGGAATTTAATGCATTGCTCATAACTTCCTTTACCTCTGTTTGTATCGTGGTAGGATTTCATCCCATCGATCGAAACAATGAGATTAACGGAGTTTGGGTTTTTTATTTCCCCTAATCGGTTGATTGAAGCATTGGTGATGATTTGGACAAAAATTCCACGGTCCGTTAGCGTGTTTACCAGATGGGTAAAATAAGGAAGGGTAAATACTTCACCTCCGCAAAATGTGATCGTTTGTACTTTGCAAACCTTTTGATATTGCGAAACAAAATCAAAAATTTGATTTTCTGTAAGGATAGGTGAAGTTTTTCTTGTATAACAAATTTTGCACCTGAGGTTACATTTCTCCAATGGATTGATATATAAATGATGCAATACTTCATTTACATGATGCCTGACTTTAGTAATCATAATCGTTATGAAACAATGTCAAAGTTTGCGAGGAGTTTTTTATTACCCTCAATCTGATACGTAATGAGTTCTCGATAAATTCCTTTTCGTTTCGAAAGATCTTTGGGACTTCCAAAATCATCAACGACTCCTTTGTCGACGACAATAATAGAATCAACATTCTGAATGGTTGAAAATCGATGGGCAATAATAATGACTAATTTATTTTTCATAAGATTTTCCAGCCCTTTTTGTACTTCAATTTCAGATTGGGAATCGAGACTTGATGTTGCTTCATCAAGGATAAGGATGGGCGCATTTTTAAGGATAGCTCGTGCAATTTGAATTCTTTGTTTTTGACCGCCTGATAACCGTACTCCTCTTTCTCCAATTTGGCTATCTATTTTTTTAGGAAGTTTCATTACAAAATCATATGCATTGGCAAGTTTTAGCGATTGGATAATTTCACTTTCTGTTGCGTCAGTACCATACGCGACATTTTCCCGAATAGTTGAAGAGAACAGTTCATTCTCTTGAAACACAAGTCCAATATTTTTTCGTATTGTACGATGATCATACGTTACATACTCTTTACCGTTTAAAAGGATTTTTCCAGCGGTAGGATTGTAAAATCGAAGAATAAGATTCACAATAGTAGTTTTACCGACACCGCTATGTCCAACAAGCGCATAAATTTTATTTCCTCCGAGTTTAAAGGAAACTTTTTTCAAAACTGGTTCGGATGTTTCATATTTAAAAGAGACATTTTTGAACTCTACCATTGGATTGGTTACCAATTTTTTTTCAGGAATGTTATCATAAGGTTCGGTAGAAGGAAGATCTAAAATTTCGAAAAATTCTTTTGAACCGCTTTCAGCCGTTTGAATTTGAGTCAAAATAAACGACATGGCAAATAACGGCCTACGGGCCTGATTCAATAGCTGGAGTATCAACACCATTTCCCCAATGGTAAGGAGTCCCTTAAATGTGTTATAAAACACAACAATATTGATCGCAGCAATTATGGTAATAAGGCTTAAATTTCTTAGGAAATCAAAGATATGGAAGTTGGTGCTTTGACGAGCGTAGATTTCATTACTGTCGGTAAGATTTTTGGAAATAATACCGTATTCCCTTTGTTCATTGTTAAAACTTTTTACCAATTTTATATTCCCTATAACTTCCTGAATTCTTCCGCGAGAGTAATCTTCAATGACATTTTTTTTGCTTTCTTCCTCTCCCCATTTTTTAGTCGAATAATGACTAAGTGATAAATAAATGGGAAAAAGCAGAAACGTAAAAAGTCCTACCAGTGAGTTATAACGAACCATGATTGCAATCGTAAAAAGACTTTGTAGCACCGTTGGCAAGAGAAAATTTGATGCCATATTCATGAATCCGTTTATCGTGAAGATTCCCCGACTCAATTGATTAACTATTTTTCCCGAAAGCTCCGTATCAAAATACGCTTGTGGAAGACTCAATACTTTCGAGTAAAATTTTTCCGTGAGAAATTTCCTAAGCCGCCCAGCAAAATGATCTCCAATTCGATCAGTGGTAACAGTTAACACAACGCCGAAAAAACTCATGATAAAAGCGAATACGATGAGATTAATGAGCTGGTTTATATTTCCTGTGTGGTTTTTCAATTGTAGAACAATATCATCCACGATAAATTTTGAAAGGATTGGAGCGACTAATTCTGTGCAAGCTGTTATTACGATAAGGACGATAAGGATATACACTAAATGATGAAGAGGTTTAGATATTCGAATTATTTTATAGATGTTTTTCACCCTTTTATTATATCTTATACATTATATATATGAGTAGAAAATGAAGAGAAGTGTGGACTTGGAGGGATTTGAACCCCCAACATCTTCGATGTAAACGAAGCGCTCTACCGTTGAGCTACAAGTCCGGCAGGGTGGGTACGGATGGAATCGAACCATCGCTCTGTTCTTTATCAGAGAACTGTTTTACCATTAAACTACGTACCCAGCTTATCCATTATAGCAAAATAATTTCCAGATGAATATATTTAAATTTGTATTAATTCTGCAGTAATGTTGATATAATTCATGTATGATCTATTTTTCAGAACTGCAAAGTAGAAGAGTTGTAACTGTAGATCAGGTAGATGTTGGAAGGTTAGAAGACGTTATTTTTCTTGCGTCGGAAAATCCTTCGGTGACAAAAATTATTGTAAGAGGATTCCTCAAGGAAAAATTGATCATACCGACTTCGTATATCCGCAAATTAAATAATCCTATTGTTATAGGGAAAGAATATGTGGTTTCTTCTCTGGAAGAAAACGAGCTACATTTGGTCAAAAACCTGCTTGATAAGCAGATCATCGATATAAAGGGAAATAAAGTAGTGAGAGTAAACGATGTTGCCATACAGGATAAAGGCGGGTTATATATAGCAGGAGTGGATATAGGCCTTCTTGGGATTTTAAGGTCCCTAAGATTGGAAGAACCATTTATATCGTTTCTCGCCCGGTTCGGATTGAAACTGACTTCGAGATTTTTGTCGTGGGGTGATATCCAGCCTCTTGAATTAGTTCATGGAGCAGTAAAGTTGAGAAAAAAAGAAGAAAAACTGCAACGAATTCCTCCTGAGGATTTGGCAGATTATTTGGAAAGGACGAATATCGTAACCGCTCAAAAATTCTTGCGGATACTTGACGAAAAAAAAGTTGCTGAGGTGATAGGGAATTTGAATCTTAACTACAGGGCGGCATTGTTTAGGAATTACAAACCTGATAGGGCGGCACATCTTTTGGCGCTTATTGATCCTGACGAGGCAGTCGATATTTTACTTACGCTCCAATCAAAAAAAAGACAGATGATTTTTGAGAAACTCCCAAAAGAAAAACAAAAGCAATACAATCAACTTCTCAATTATTCAAAAACACAGATAGGTCAAATAATGACTTCTGAGTTTTTGACAGTCAATGCAGAGGATCAAGTAAAAGAAGTCATACGTAAAATTAAGCTGGAAACTTCTGAATTTTCTTTTTTACGGAATATTTATGTGATGAACGATAAAAAGCAGTTAATAGGAGTTTTTAACCTTCATGAGTTATTTCTTCAAGATGAAGAAACGCTTGTATATAAATTCATGATTCAAAATGTAATAGTGATTTATGTGACAACTCCAGCGGAAATAGCATTGAATAAGATAAAAAAATATAAACTCACTACGTTGCCGGTTATAGATAATAATAAAAACATTTTGGGGATGGTAACCGTGGATGATTTAATACAATTTTTTGACGAGAAATCATATGAAGTTTAATGAATTCTTCCAGTCGGTGAATCTTATAATAAAGAAAAATGCAACGAGGCTCGCTCTTTTTATGGCCGTAGTAGGGCCTGGTTTGATCACTGCTTTTGCTGATAATGATGCTGGAGGTGTGGCGACCTATTCAGTTGCCGCTTCGAAATTCGGATACAGTATCATCACTACGCTTATTCCAATTACTGTGGTGTTAGCGATAACTCAGGAAATTGGAGCAAGAATCGCGATCGTTACCGGTAAAGGATTAGGAGATTTGATACGTGAACGATTTGGAATAAAGGTCTCCATTTTTATATTTTCACTTCTTTTTTTTGTCAACTTCGGCGTGATCTTGCAGGATCTTGGAGGTTTGAAAGATGGCCTTGGGTTGTTTCATCTAAATCAATATATCTTCTTGCCTCTTTTACTTGTTCTCCTGTTTGTTTTTATCGTTTCGGCATCGTACAAAAAAATAGAGCGATTTTTTCTATTTTTACTCCTTTTTTATCTTGCGTATTTATTCTCGGCAATTTTAGCTGAGCCCGATTGGCATTTGACGCTCAAGGCATTGGTTGTACCTGTTGGAAAAGTAAACTTTGATTATTTATATACCTCAATCGCCGTGCTGGGAACAACGGTTACTGCGTGGGGCCAGTTTTTCATAAACAGCTATGTGAAGGATAAGAAACTCACATCATCGCGGTTGAATTACGAACGGTTTGAAGTCTATCTCGGGGCTTTTTTGACCGACCTCTTTTCTTTATTTATGATGGTGGCAGTGGCGGCAACAATTTTTAAAAGCGGTACAAAAATCGAGGGAGCGGTTGATGCGGCCTTAGCAATAAAACCGCTGGCGGGTATACTTGCAAGTGAACTTTTCGGAATAGGATTATTGGTTGCAGGGTTTTTAGGATGTGCGATTGTTCCTCTTGCTACCGCATATGCATTTTCCGAGTTTTTTGGATATTCTGGAAGCCTAGACACCAATTTTAGCAGAAGCAGATTGTTTTATATATTTTTCATCATACAGATTCTTTTAGGAACCGTTTTTATATTCTCTCCCCACTTGTCCTTATTTCAATTCACTCTTTACGCGGACTTTTTTAATGGAATCATGTTGCCGGTGATCTTCTTCTTTCTTTACAGGTTTGCGAATGACGCAGAACTAATGGGAAATTACACGAATTCCAAATTCCAGAATATTTTGTTAGTCAGTACAGGAATCATTATTACGGTTGCCGCCATTTTGGGAGGATTTGGAAAATTATTACATTTATAATGTATATTCACTATGAAGAAACTTATTACCGTTTCTGATTGGGCAAATGACTCATTGAATTGTCAGGAATTTAGGACGGTGGTTGAAGGATATCTTAAAGATACAGCAGGAGTGAATGCGGGATTTGTTTTCTCTACTCCATCAACGATCCACACTTCTTTTTTAATTTCTCAAGTGGTGGCGACTGAAGAAGAATATGGGAGGCCTCAAGAAACAGTTATTTTTCAAAACACTGATCCCCGTCTACAGGCTGATGAAGCTATTGAAAAAGCGGAAGGCGCAGAATTTCTTATAGCCCGATTAAAATCAGGAATATTTATATGCGGTCCTAATGCAGGATACGCTTTTTCCTTAGTGAAAAGTAAAATCGATGAACTTTTTCATTATGAAAATCTCAACAAAGAGTCTCAATTCCGTTCAAGAGATATATACGCAAGAGTTTGCGCGCATCTTATGGATGAGATGGAAGACGAACTTGATCTTGAAGAAGGATCAATGGAACTTTTACCAGAACTGCGTGGTTATTTTGTCGGCCATATCGATAGTTTCGGGAATATTAAAACGACGATTGTTCAGGAAGAATTAAAAGGCAAATATGAATATGGCGATATGATAAATGTAAAAATCAACGGTGTCGAAAAAAAAGCAAGATTTGTTGACACGATGTTTAGTGGAAAGTTAGGTGAACTTGTTATCTATCCTGGATCTTCAGGTATAAAAAACAATCCATATCTCGAAATTTCAGTTTGGAGACACTTTACTGAGAAAGATATTTCTACCGGAACTCATTCGTTCAACAATCCTCGTCCTGGAACGGAAATTCATTTAGTCTAATAAACGGGCTAGGAAATACTGTTTTACTTTACCTCAGCTTAAACAATAAAAAGAAAAAAAGAAAGGAGGTGATCCATCCGCTCCTTCCAGAACGGATACCTTGTTACGACTTAACCCCCATCGCCGGAAGAATCCTCCCGAGTCAGACTCGGTTCAAATTTTCCCGACTTTGTTGGCTTGACGGGCGGTGTGTGCAAGAGGCAAGAACGTATTCACCGCGGCATAGCTGATCCGCGATTACTACCAATTCCGCGTTCATGAGGTCGGGTTGCAGACCTCAATCCCCACTGAGGACAAATTTGAGGGATTTGCATAACCTTGCGGTCTCGCAAAGCCCATTGTGTTTGTCCATTGTAACATGTGTGTAGCCCAGGGTATAAGGACCATGCTGACTTGACGTCTGCCCCTCCTTCCTCCCCGCCAAAGGCAGGGCAGTTCCTCGAGACACTTGTAACTCGAGGTGGGGGTTGCGCTCGTTGTCCCACTTAAGGGCACTCCTCACGGAACGAGCTGACGACAGCCATGCAGCACCTGTCCAAGCCTTCTTGCGAATTTTCCATGTTTCCATGAAATAGGACGCTTGGATGTCAAACCCTGGTGAGGTTCTTCGGTTCGTTTCGAATTGAACCACATGTTCCACTGGTTGTGTGCCTCCCCGCCAATTCCTTTGAGTTTCAACCTTGCGGCCGTACTCCCCAGGTGGTCTGCTTAACGGGTTACCTTCGCCACACTTCTTCGATAAATCGAAAAAATGCAGCTAGCAGACATACGTTTAGAGCTAGGACTACGCAGGTCTCTAATCTGCTTCGCTCCCCTAGCTTTCGTGTCTCAGTGTCAGTTTTCTTTCAGAGACTCGCCTTCGCCACTAGTGTTCCCTAGGGTATCAACGCATTTCACTACTCCTCCCTAAGTTCCAGTCTCCCTAAAGAAAACTCTATCCCGGTAGTTTTTCTGCCTTTCCTAAGGTTGAGCCTTAGTATTTAAACAAAAACTTTCCAGGACACCTACACTACTTTTTACACCCAGTAAAACCGGATAATGTTTGGGGCCCACGTATTACCGACGCTTCTGGCACGCAGTTAGCGGCCCCTTTCTAGTGAGGTACCGTCAATCCCGCCATAGGCGGAACTTCTTCCCTCACCACAGTAGTTTACACTCGTTAGAGCTTCTTCCTACACGCGGCGTCGCGCGGTCAGACTTTCGTCCATTGCCGACTATTCCTGATTGCTGCCTCCCGTAGGAGTGGGGGCCGTGTCTCAGTCCCCCTCTGGCTGTCCATCCTCTTAGACCAGCTACTCGTAATAGGCTTGGTAGGCCGTTACCCTACCAACAACCTGATAAGCCGCAGGTCCATCCCTATTCAAACAGTTATGTTCTTTCCCCCGAAGGGAATATGGAGAGTTATCCCCGCTTTCGCGGAGCTATGCTCCAAATAGGGGCAGGTCCCTACGTGTTACTCAGCCGTCCGCCACTACATCGTCTTGCGACGATGACGTTCGACTTGCATATCTCAGGCACGCCGCCAACATTCATCCTGAGCCAGGATCAAACTCTTAAAAAAAAAGAGTCCCGCCAACAGGCGGGATCCTAACCCGTTTATTAAGACTAAAAGAAAAAAATCATTGGCTGGATAATTGTCAAAGTACGCTATACAAATTCATTTTGAAAGAATTGAGTATAAGCAAAGTACAATTCTATAAAAATTATATACCATTGTCAATGGAATTTATCTGATCTCTACTTAAAGGATCTATTCAACTGCAAGTTTCACTATCTGATCAAAATCTTTTGAGAGTTTCATTAATCCGTTTATCGTTGCATTTTGCACATCTTCAATTGTATATACATCAATTTTTATTTCATTTGAGAAAAATTGATCTATTCCTTCAACCTGTGCAAGTCCTCCAGTGAGGATGATTCCGCGTTTAAGAAGTTCGTCAAGTATTTCGGGAGGCGAACTTTCAATGAGTTCTTTAATTCCATCGGTGATTTGATTAATGTTAGTAAGAAGAGCCTCTTTAATATCAGATGAAGTTATTCGAACAGATTTTGGTAAACCAGTTTCGAGCGATTTACCGCGTATTGTAGTGGCTTTTTCGTTACTTACAAAATTTAAAAGTTCAATTTTCAGCGATTCACAGGTTGCTTCACCCAATATAACCCCGTATTTTAAATAGACATAATTATAAATTAATTTGTTCATATGGTCTCCAGCCGTCTTTAACGTTTTCTGAGAGACGATTCCCCCACTACTTATAATTGAAAGTTCTATCAATCCTCCTCCGAGATCAGCAACGAGATTTGGTTGATGGGAAAAAATATTTATATTGCAGCCAGATGCAGTCGCGAGGGATTTTTCAATCAGGTATACTTCAGAACATCCCGCTTTAAGAAGTGCCTCCTCAACGGCTTTTTGCTCAATTTCCGTGGCGATGGTCGGTACTACTGTAATTGCACGTATTGGTGGTTTAATCAATCTATTTGAAAAATAAAGATACACTGATTGTTCGAGAAATTTTTTTATCATGGAGACTTCAGCGTCAAAGTCAGAGATCACACCGCTTACCACCGGCCTTGTCACTTTGATAAAGTCAGGAGTTTTTCCCACAATAGACTTTGCTTCTTTTCCAAAAAAGATAAACTCCTTGATTTTCGAATTAAATCCTAAATATGTGGGTTCACGCAAAATAACTCCTTTATCCTTGATCCCTATTTTGGTCTCTGAGGTTCCTAAATCAAAGTATAATTCGATATGGGAAAAAGGAAGTTTGATTTTTTTGAGGTTTCGGATAAAATTAAACATACGCTAAAATTATGATCGATACATTCATTCAATTATTATATTACGCTTTATTTCTCTTTACTCCCCTTATAATGGCTTCCGCTACATCAGAGCTCTTTGAATTCAATAAAATGATTTTTATTTATATCATTTCAATTCTCGTGTTGTTTGCCTGGATTTTGAAAATGATTCTTCTTAAAAGAATTATACTGAAAAAAACTCCATTTGATATCCCACTCTTATTATTCGTTGGTTCCCAAATACTTTCGACAGTATTTTCAATTGACCGGCATACGTCTATTTTTGGGTACTACGGACGTTTTAATGGAGGTCTCCTTTCCATTGTTGGCTATAGCATTCTCTACTTTGGATTTACGGCAAATTTTCTTTCAGGCGAAGAAGGTTTGAGAAATATAAAGAAGATACTTAAGGTATCGCTCATAGGGAGTTTTCTTGTTATCCTTTGGGGGATTCCCGGAAAATTAGGATATGACTTAAGCTGTTTTGTTTTTATGGGTCAGTTGAATAATGCATGCTGGACCGATCAATTTCATCCGAGCGAGCGCATGTTCTCAACGCTTGGACAACCAAACTGGTTAGGAGCATATTTAGCCATTCATTTTTTCATCGGGCTTTATTTTCTGCTGAAAGATGTTTTTGTCTCCGAACACCCAGATAATAAAACAGAAAAAAATACCTATCCGTTTTTTCTTTATGGATATTTATTTTTAAATTTTTGTTCAATTCTTTTTACGCGTTCTCGTTCGGCATTAGTGTCTGTTTTGGGCGGATTAGCGCTTTTATTTTTTTTCATGGCTTTTTATTTTAGAAATACATTTTCCCGTTTTCATGGCCGATTCAAGCAAATTGCTTTATTTCTTTTATTAATATGCGTACCGCTTATTATCTTTAAAACGGGATTCCAAGGGATCGATCGGTATCTTGATTTTTCATTCCTCAAAGCGAATTCAAAACAAACAGTAAAAAAAGAACAGACTTCTTTGCCTCAGCAAATTGGCTATAAAATTCAAATTTCAGAATCGTTTGATATCCGGAAAATCGTATGGAAGGGAGCAATAGATCTAGCAAATAAATATCCGTTTTTCGGAACAGGACCGGAAACATTTGCGTATGCGTATTATTTTGTACGTCCAATAGCTCATAATGCTACTTCTGAGTGGGATTATCTATATAACAAAGCTCATAACGAATACCTTAATTATGCGGCAACTACCGGTTATGTTGGTTTGCTTACGTATCTTATTATGATTGGTGCTTTTGTTATGTTGACAATACAAGGAATTTACGGATCTGCTCGAGAAAAAAAATTGGAACAGGTTTTTCTTTTGTCCTCAATTCTTCTTGCATATGTTTCTGTACTCATTACCAATTTTTTTGGGTTTTCAACATCAACCATTAACCTCTTTTTTTATTGGGGTCCTGCAATTGTCATGCTTTTGTATTATGCCAAGGAAGAAGAAAAAAAAGCAATATCACGTAATAGCGTTCCTATTTCCTTTAGTCAGTGGGCATATATAGGCATTGTAAGTTTAGCAGCAATTTTTCTTCTCATTGCCTGCATAAATTATTTCCTTGCGGATATTACGTATGCACGGGCAGATATTTATTCTAAATCAGGAGATTACCAAACATCTGCTGAACTGCTAACAAAAGCCTTAAAAATGAAATACGAACACGTATATGAGGATAAATTATCCTACGTGCTGGCAAATCTCGCGGTAATCGCATCTTATCAAAAACAATCTGAGTTATCTCAACAGATAGCGGTATTGGCAGATACATATAACAAAAAAAGCCTTCAAGCTTCACCAAAGAATGTTCTTTACTGGAAAACAAGAGCAAAGAATGAATATTTGTTCTATCAAATTTCCCTTGACAAAGGAAAAATAGCAGAAGGAATTAATGCGCTTCTTCAAGCTCAAAATCTTTCTCCGACGGATCCAAAGATCCCTTACAGTCAAGCGATCTTTTACTCATTACTCTATGATGAAGAAAAACAATCCAATCAGAAAGAACTTTATAAGAAGCAATCATTAGATCGTGTAGACAATTCAATCAAACTTAAACCGGATTACCGGGATAGCTATCTTCTGAAAGGTCAGCTGTTCAAAAAATACGGAAAGAGGGATGAGGCAAAGAAGATATTTGAATATATATTAAAGAATTTAAACTCTTCTGATTCCGATGCCGAAAAAGAGCTACAGTCCCTATAATTTATGGAAGAGAATTAGAATCAGAAATTCCCCAAATACAAGGCGTAGAAGCTCCGGCTGAATCCTTACAGTTGACCGAGCAAGAAAATGAGCCATAATTGGTGCTTGTAGTTGGTAAAACTTGTTCAGTGTTTTCAAGACACGCATACAGACCATAGGTCTGATTGCTTGATGATACATAGGCGTATGTTTTGTTTGTAAACGGGTCGTTGGGAATTTTTTGCATATATGTTTTTTCCGTTCCACAATCAGAAGCGATTTTGGTTTGACAAAGCTTAAGGTTAGATGTAGCGAAGATATCGAAACTGGGATATGCTTTTTGGTCTTCATAAAACATTTCTATGGCTTTTTGAATCTGTTCAAGATCCGTTTTTCTTCGTGAATCTCTCCCTTTTTTGAGGGAAAGAAAAAAACTACCAGAGATCATTGCCGAAAGGACTGCAAAAATAATAATTGCAATCAGTAGTTCAAGAAGAGTAAATCCTCCACTCTTTTTATATACGTTCATACTCTTATTTTAAGATAGTTACACAATATGTCAAATAGTAAAAAAAGCGCCACTAAATAGTAATGGTTAAAAAAACTATGATACATAAAAAAATTGAATAGGATCAAAGAAACGGCAAGTTTAGGGATAAGAAACGTTTTCCTTTTAAAAATAATCAACAAAAAGAAAAAAAGAAACAGAATAAAAAAAATAACATTTAAGTAAATTGAAGGAGATTTGATCATATATCGGGTAAAAAGTGTCGTTAACGAAAGGCTGTTCAAAACGGGGGCCGGAATGTGTTGGGGATTAAAGAAAAACACGATATTCTTTAAGAATGCAGAAGGATTTATTAATAAAAACAGGAGCGGTAAAAAAAATGGTAAAAGAAATATGAGCGTATGCTTAAATGTGTGGAATTTTTTTGAAGTATGTTTTACAAATAAGGGAAGTAAAAAAATAAGATGTTGTTTAAATGAAAAAAACAGAGATAACAACAAGGTCGACAATGAATATCGTTTTTTAATATAGGAATAGATAAACAAAAGAAAGAAAGAAAAGATAACGGGATCAAGATACATGTGCTCGAGAATATAAAATGATCTCGGTAGGAAAAGGAATGCAGCAATGAATGGATATGATTCCTCCCTTCTGTTTTTAAGCTTAAATAGCTTAAAAATTACAACTGCGATAATAAGATTTGAGATAATAATCGAAAACCGTGGATCGGAAAAAGCAAAAACAAACGGAAGATGGTATATGAAACTAAATGGCAGATATCCAAAGTAGTTGGGCTCAACATTTGAATACACTTTCGTATACACGCTGTTATAAGGATTTATCCCTTGGATCAACTTGAGAGGTGCCTCTTTTTGCTGGATAAACGAATCCACCCGCGGTTGTGGAGATTGAATAAGTGTCCAAATAGATAGAAAAATATAAGAGAAAACGATAAAAGGAAGAATGATTTTTTTTAGTATATTCTTATTAAAGTGGTTGATAATAACAAGGATAGCAACGGAAAAAATTAATGCATTTCCCAAGTTAATGCTATAGGGATTTTGGTATAATCCTCCATAGTATATCGAGCTATAAAATATCAATAGTACAAGAGGCAGGATGGTTAATTTTGAATCAGTGTCCGATTGCAAAAAACTATCTGCTCGGAATACTGATAATAAGAGAATGAATGTAATCAAACAAATAATCAAAAAAGCAGGAATCGTAAAAAAACCGAGATTAGGAACGATAGAAAAGAAAAGGAGAAATAATACTGCAAGTTTAATCTGCATATCAGTGATCATTTTAACATATGTTTTGCTATTCATATTCCTAAGATCGAAGTTGCTTTTCACTCCGGATTTTGGAGAAAGCGATGCCTATCATTTAAACATATCTCTTAAATATTATCTTTCTACGGGGTTAAAACAAAATACTCTCCCTTTTTGGGCAGACGGATTAGAAGGTGGTTATCCGCTATTCTCTGAAGCTCAAATTGGAGCATTATTCCTTCCCAACATGATATTTTTAAGGTTTTTTAATTTTGCCGACGGGTACAATTTACTTCTCATCAGTTCATTGTTTTTTTTAACAATAGGTTTTTATCTGTTACTTAGAGAACTTGAGATTTCCGCAATTATTGCATGTATCTATGCGTTCATATTTACATTTAACGGATCAATTGCACTTCGTTGGGTTCATCTCAATTTATTGCAGTCGCTTTCACTTGTTCCACTCCTTTTTTATACCACAATAAAAATGAATAAAACCAATTTATTCCGTTATTATGTACTATTCATATTGATATTTTCACAGGTGATTTTTGCAGGTCATATGCAGGTAGTCTTTATTGGTATATTTGGAATATTTTTGTGGAATCTGGGGTATGTTTATGTTTCCGTAAAAAACAATATACATAAGATTGTCTATTTATTGAAATTAATCGGCGTAATCGTTGGAGGCTTTATTGTATCTCTTCCACAGATTCTTCCTAATTATCTTCTTTCCCAGTATTCAAACAGATCGGTTTCACTTGACTATACCAATGCAACCTCATTTCCCTTTTCATGGTCTCATCTTATAGCTTTTATTAAACCTTTTGCATTCGGTAATCCGAAACTCGGAACCTATCCCCCATTTTCCTCAAACTGGGGGATTTTCTGGGAAAATACTCCATATTTAGGAATACTATTTTTCATAGTATTCGTTATTTTGCTTTTGTTAAATAGAAAATTATTATCGTTATCGATCAAAATTACGTTATTTTTAAGCTTTTTTTTTACTTTCTTGGCGTTAGGTAAAAATTCGCCTTTTTACTTTGTGTTTAATTTTCCTCCTTTTAATTTTTTTAGAACACCTTCAAAATATCTGCTTATGACTAATTTTTTTCTCATCGTGACTGTTGCTCTATTGGCGGAACAATGGTTTAAAAAAACAAAATTCAAGATATTAAAAATCTTTTTTATTTTTATTTCGTTTTTCATAGTCTTTGATCTTGTTAGGTTTACCGCTGCCTACCATCTTTTTTTGCCTTGGGAAAAGGTAATTCGGTCTCCAGATTCCACCGCATATGTTGATTCTTCTACACGGTACGTTACTTTTGGACAGCAGCAAAAATGGAATGAAATTTTCCTAAGAAAAGGTTGGTCCGGTATTGACAATGTAAAAGACTATCTTTTTATGAGAAACTTTCTCTATCCCGATTCAAATCTCATTTTCGGTAAAAGAGTTTACAATCTTAATACCGGTACATTTCACTTAAGACGACCGGAATATGTGAAAAATCTTATCCAGCCGCTTGAGAAGGATGGCCAGATTGAATTTGAATCAAGCTCAATGGATTTAATGAAAGCATTAGGGATAGAAACAGTGATCACAGGGATTCCTGTAAAAAATAAGGAAATGAATCTGATAAAAAAACTTACACGCAACAGCCTTGAAATATATGTCTATCGAGTTCGAGACGTAAAAAATACCTTCTATTACGTTCCAAAAACGGTAAAAAAGATTGAATATCTCAACGAATTTGAGGATTTTTATAAGAATAATCTTTTGACAGAGAATAGCGTGGCAGAAGGAATCAATTTTTCGGGAATAGACAATAGGGGAAATTATTCCATAAAGCCTATAAGACAGTCCGAATATGAATATTCGTTTACCGGCACATTTAGCGACAAAACATTTTTGATATTTAAGAAAAATATGTACCCAGAATGGTCAATAACAATAGACGGAAAAAAAACTCATATGTATCAGGCCAATTTAGTCCACATTGGCATCATTGTTCCAAGAGGAAGTCACAAAATAGTATTAAAATATAAAAATACGTATTTCAAAATAGGAATGTTTGTTTCTTCACTTTTCATTTTTGGACTATTTTCATTCGGGCTCATTAGATTAAAACGATCGTAGGCGAATCGTCTTATTTTTTTCCAATTGTTTCAGCTTCTCCTTTATCCTTGAAGTGTCGGTTACAGAGGTAAAACACGACTCACCCAG
>Ga0334722_10001577_pt1 | contig 28079 bp, 34 predicted proteins | sample C3_bottom_MG_FD_207210 | JGI IMG/M metagenome (GOLD analysis project Ga0334722, IMG submission 207210) | Sediment microbial communities from Yellowstone Lake, YNP, Wyoming, USA - C3_bottom | ecosystem: Environmental > Aquatic > Freshwater > Lake > Sediment | place: USA: Wyoming | collected... | reverse complement strand
TTTAGTGACGGGTAGTATATAAAGCTTTCGCTTACTCTATGTCGATATCGCGATGCACAATACGATGCAGTGAACCACTATCGACCGTCAAGCGCGCGATATACGTCCCTGGATCGACACCCTCAGGAATATCCATCTGAAGCGTCTTACTCACACGCTCGCCACCCTTAAAGTCAAACGGACCCACAATCCCTGAACGAATCCCTACATCAGGAACACTAAGCATGAGCGTCATATCGTCAAACTTGTGACTTGCATCATTACTTAACGAAACAGTAACCACAACAGTGTTTCCCGCACGCGCATCAGGCGGAATTCCGATCGACTCGATCTTCACGCCCTCAAAGTCTTCCTCTGCTTCTTGCACCGGCGCACTCGCGTTATTACCCGGAACCGTAATCGTGAAACTTTGCGTTGCCATTGCCTTGCCATCAGACACTTGGATGCTGACTGCATTTTGACCAACCTGACTTGCACTTGGCACCCAGAACAAAAGCGCACCCTGCTTTGATGGATCAAGAATCTCAAACGTGCACCCATCAAAACTCACATGCGTGTCAGTCACGACAAACACTTGGCCATTTGAAAGTGTCTGATTCTGACCCTCATCCAGACGATTCAAAGTTTGACCATTTAGATTGAAAACGCAGCCGTTTGCAGCGACATCCTTAAGCTCAAGATCATACTCAGTCCCATCCGCAATAAAACTGATGTTAAACCCGGTCACCATCGTTGCATACACAAGCGCACCATCATCTTCAAAGAGGAACATCCCGCTTGGCTTTGTAGGCAACACGAAGTGCAAAGAGTCATGGTCAGCATCAGTTGCAGTCACACGATACAAATAGTACGAACCCACACTTGCCGTCGTAATCGGAGTCGAAGTAAACACCGGCGCATGATTACCATTGCCACCGTTTCCACCTGAATTGCTTGCTGAAACCGTTACTATAAACTCTTGCGTTGAACTTGCGCCCGCGCCATCAGTTGCTCTTAGACGCACTTGGTTATTGCCCACCTGACTTGCACTTGGAATCCACACAAGCGATTGACCCGTCAAACTCATCCCTGCAGGAAGCACTTCTGCTGAAACAGTAAGCGGACCTGGACCATCAGAATCTTGCACTGAAACCGCGTACACATACGAAACACCCGCAGTTGCCGTTGTTATCGGACTTGATGTGAAAATCGGAGGTTGGTTTTGCGGTTGCGGTGTCGGAGAAGGACTTGGTTGCGGCTGTGGGAAAATCGGACCAGGAGAGTTCGGCATCGTCGGAACGTCGCCTGGGAAACTCGTTGGAGTGTTAAACGGCTCGGGCTGGAACACAGGAGTTGGCTCAGGTTGAATCGTTGGAGTTGTCTCTGGCTGTTGAATCTGCTGTGGTTCAGGAACCGGCACCACGCCGAAATCTCCTGTCGTTGGCATTATGTCGCTGCCCGTTGGTAACGAGTCTGCTCCTGTTGACAAATCGCTTGTTCCCATGGGAAGAACATCTGCGCCCGTTCCTAAGATATCAGGAAAAATAGAACCAAAATCAAACGCGTATGCAGGAACTGCAGTAAATACCAACACTGCCAACACAAGCACGAGCCTTTTCATGACTAGTTGCCTCCAACTGCCTGACCCACATACTCGATTACATTGATCTTCTTTACGCCATCAGGAACAAACGGGCTCATTGGTTTTCCTGCGTTGTCCTTCACTGCTTCATTATCAAACAGCGCATCAATTGCGGTCGTAGGCAATGCGCGATAGCCAATGTTTTCCAATGCATTCGGGTTCACCATGGTCGCATAGCGGCGTTCTGATTGCAAGCCTGAAAGAACATCAAGCACAAGCTTTTCATCCGTAGTGCTATTATCATCTTTCACCGCATTGTAGAGCGCCTTGAGACTTGCATGAGCGCCCACATCACCTTTTTGCGTAAGCCCCCACACAAATGCTCTGCCGGGATTAGTCTTGTCAATAACCGCTGCACCCAAATAAACTTGGATTTTATCGCCTTCATCACCTGATGCGATATCTTGTACGAGCTGGTATATTTTTGCAGTGTCTCGCCCTGCCTTACTATCTGCTTTCATCTGCGCATAGTCACGTTTCTTCAACATGTTTTCGCGGCGGTACGTCACCACTGCATCTTCGCGCACATCCTTTTTCCCAATCACCCATGCACCATTAGGTAACTGAATTGCATCGAGCGATTGTGAGGTTGCAACTGCTGCATCATAGGGTGATGTTTCGCCCTCGCCGTGCATGATCTTCACCTTGCCAAACCGCACGGTTTGACCTGGTTGCACGTTTGCACCCTTGTACACTCCATTAATTGCGCTTGCAAGTGTCTTGCCCATCTCTGAATCTGCAATTCTCACTTCATTTCCACTGAGCGCAACGAGGCGTTTACCTGCATAGTCTTTGAGATCTTTCGCACCGTCAGTTGCAAACACAAAGCTGCGATTGCCTGCGTGCAAATTTTGCACAACGCTTTCCAAACCAGAAAGCTGTGCTTGGCCGTCCCGAACAAAACTGAGCGTGCCTTTTGCCGTCTTCACTTTCCCTTCTTTTGCTTCGTAATTAAGCACAGCCGTTCCTTCGATTGCGTCGCCACCTGCAAACAAATCAACTACGAACTGACTTCCTGTTGCATCGGTCTTTATGTCAAACTTTTTGCCAGACGCAATCACATAATTGAGCGCAACGCTTACAAACTGGTCGCGTCCCTTGTCTGCTAATTCTTTAGAATCCTTTTTGAATTGTTCATCAATGGTGCTTTGAAGAATTCCTGAATACTCTTTTGCTTTTTGTTCACATGACCCTGACTGTACCGCGACAACATCTAGCGCGGTCTTCAAGCTAAACACTTTTGCCATCTTTGGCACTTCTGCAGAATCCATGCTTTCTCTTCCAAACTTTACAACGTCAGTGGTGTCAAGCGCTGCAACTGCATCCGTATTCACGGGTGCTGCTTCTCCAATCATATGCTTTGACATAACGGTCACGTAGTCAACTTGAGGCGCTTGCTGTGCTTCTTGCTTTTGTTCTGTTTTCAGTGCTTCTGGCTTTTTGTTCAAACCCGTTGCACAGCCTGCAAGCACGGCAGCTGTTGCAATACCTATCAGTGATACTTTTCGAGAATTGGTTGCATTAGCATTTGTTTTCATGGTAAACCCCCAGTTTACGTATAACTGTTACTATTCAATCAAAAAAGAACGAAGAAGTATTTAAATTTTACCATTTGAGAGTAGCATCACTTTTGCTTCTCGATGGCCGCACGTCGCTTTTTATACTCGCCAAAGTCGATCTTCTTCTCCTGCAACAACTGGTCCAACAGCTCCTTGGTGTCCTTTTGCTCAGCCGACGCTCCTTGCTTTGTGGGCTCAAACGCAGGTTTTTGTTTTGGTTCAACAGAAGCGGGAGACTCTTTTCCCTGGCCTTGAGGCTCCTTTGGCGTGTACGTAGGACTTGCAACCGGAGCAACTGCCCCCTTCTTACCATCTTCAAGCGCTCCCACGCGCTTTTCAAGCGCACTTCCCTGCTCAACAACCTTTTGCGCTTTCCCAAGAGTCTCATTTACTTTCTCAAGATCAGGCTTCACGTCCTTAAGCAAGGTCACAATAGGCTCTAACGCTTGCCTTTCAGCTGTTAATCCATCAACGATCTGCACAATGCGTTTTGCCTGATTTCCTAGTTCTTCATTTCCTTGAACGAACTTTTCACTCATCTTATTCAGTTCTTTTTGTCTTTCGCGCAACTTTTCATTATGATCCTCTACAATTTTCCCGAGTTTCTTATACTGGTCAATTTCCTGCACGAGCGCGTCCTTCTTTTCATAGAGTGCCGCCAAATCTTGCGCTATCTTTTCAAAAAACTCTGCCTCTTCTGGATTCTCTTTCAAATACCGAACAAGCGCGGCATATTTTTCAGCATCTTTTCCTTTCGAGTCTGATAATTGCGTACGTATTTCTGTGTGAATCTTCTCTTCGAGCTCTTCGTGCGCTTTACTCTCCTGCGCGATTATTTTCATATCACGTTCGGGCTTTGTGTACGCAGCATAGCCCGCGGTAGCAATCAATGCGAGCGCGCCGCCATACAATAATACGCGTTGCTTTCTCTTTGACTTTTTCTCGTTATTCAAGTATGCATTTACAAATTTATCAACGAGTTCATCCGTGGTACGTTGCGACTGGCTCATTTTTTCTATGATTGCGGCAAGCTCTCCTAACGCTCCGTGGATTCCTTTGCGCGTTTCTACAAGCTTTGCTTCCGACTCATCGTATTTTTGCTTTTGGTCCGCATACACGCTATCAAAATATGTTTTCAGTTCGCCAACGGCGCTTTCCTTTGCTTGTTTCCAAACCGCTTCTTCGATCATCGGGTCTTGTCCAGAAACAATCGTCTTTTGCTTGAATGCTTCAAATACTTTCGTTATCTTCGCAAAAAGAACTACCTCATCCAATGTTTTTTTCGGGGCATCTAGATTACTAAATATTGCTACATCCTCTGCGGCGGCACAGTATCTTGGTTCATGAAACTGCGAACGTAAATCGTTGATCACTTCCGTGAAACGACTTAGCGTTTCAGCGCTCAAAAGATATCCTTTTTCTTTTTGCTGCGTAGGCTTACGTCGATAAGACGTCACGTAACGGTATGCTTTGGTCGTGTAATAGTATACTTTGTCCCAAAACTCGCGCCTTTTACGCTCGCGTTCACTTTCATCGTAATCTCGTTTCAAGTTCACTTCAATCATTGTCTTCACTGTTCATACTTGGTCAACTCGTTTAAATTAATAACGGAAAGTAAAAATCTATTCCTTATTTTTTTTACCCGCACCGAAGATTCCGGGGATGCCGTGATAGAGCGAAAGGCCAAAGGTTGCGTAGCCGCCCTTGCCATTGCTTTTACCCACGTCCTCATACCCGCCGCCAAGCTCTGCATATAGGCCCATATCTTTATCTTTGATTCCAAGCACGTTGAGTAGGTTAATTCCTGCAACCGCGCCCACTTGCCATTGCCGGTCTGAACTGTGGCTGATTGTTGCATTCTTGAATGAACTGTCAAGGAACGTTGCTCGGCCATATACTGCGGCATACCACTGTGCCGTTGGATTGTTGTTGAAGTACGCCAAACCAAGGCCGGGCGAAACTTTCTTGTCATGCTCTTTGATATTCACACGCTGCATGCCCACACTTCCGTTGATTTCACGGTTTGTGTCCGTAAAGACAAGAGATGGCTGCACGGTAAGCTTGTGTTCAAGCGCACCGGTTTTTGAATCGTGACCTGCCCAAAGATCCTGCGCAAGAGCGGCTTCAAGGCGATATCCTGTTTCGTCACCGTCAAACTTCGAGCCGTTTTGCTCAAATTTGTTCTTTCCATCGATATAATCCCCACTTAATCGGAGCGTCAAATTCACGTGCGGCTCGTCGAATATGCTGCGTTTTTGGAAGTTCAATTCAGCACCCGGATCAACCGCGCTTTGACTTTCCAAGAATCCATTGCTTTTTGCATAATCAAAACGTAGCGATGGGCTCAGCGAAGCAAAAACGCTCTTTTCGGGATTTGTTCCATACAACCCAAGACTTATTTTTCCGGTCGCATTGGTTGCGGAAAGCCGGTCTTTCTTGTCGTCAGAAAGATAGGTGCCATTGCTGAAATTTCCTTCACCTTTGCCAAGAAGGCCAACTGAATCAGTGCCGAGGCCAACAAACTGGCGCACACTTGCACCGCCTGCTTTTGTCTCCTTTCCTATTTCACTTGAAACACTCACTTTGTTTGGAAGTGGAATGACGTCGCTTGGGTCTTGTGGAACGTGCGCTTGTGATGCGCAGCCTGCGAGAATAACTGCAACTACTGAAACAAGTGCATTTTTAGTTATTGATTTTGTGTTCTTTGGCATGTTGTACCCCCAAAAAGTTACTACTTCTGAGAAAAAACACTTTTGGGTATTTAAAGTTTTCTCTTGTTGCTATTGGAGAGTGGCACTATTTATCAAGGCCGTAACATTCTACGATCTCCTTTGGATCATGCCTGCGCGCGACATCAATACGAAGCAACCGATAATTATCTTCAGATAACTTGCCTGATTTATACGACACTTCTGCCTTCTTGAGCACATCCTCATATCCTTTCGGAGGGGTTTGTGCTTTTGGCTGCACTCTTACGCTTGGCCTTTCTAGCTGATCTCCACCTTTCACTTTTAAAGCGCTGAGCATCCCGATAATTGTGTCGCACTGGTTTTTCACATCGGTAACGTTCCCTTTTTGCGCTTCAAAGGCATCTTTTACTGCGCGCTCCAATGCATCCGCGCGCTGCTTGAGATAGTCCTTATTGTCCCCGCCTTGCTTCTCAACCGCGGCCTTATATTCTGCGATTGCCCCAAGAACCTTTGTCTGATACGTATCAATACTTGCGGTAATGCCGTTTTTGTACTCCCCCACTTTCCCTGCGAGGTCATCTATTCGTTTATTAATTGCTTTGACCACTTCTCCTTTTGCCGTCTCTATGTTTGCATTTGTCAAACTCGCAAACCCAGCAATATCTGCTCGAATCTCGCCCATTCCTTTTCCAAGCGTATTTGTTAACGCCATTGCATGCGCATCTTGATTCGCCCTTGTTTTCTCAAACTCATCAAGAACGACCTTTTGTAAACTTGCAAGCTCACGATGCACCCGTTGGCGATCGTTCATCTCATCCACTGCTTGCTCCTCTTTTTCGAACGTGTTACTGAGCACACTTTCAAACCCGCCCCAGCCTAATGCAGGAGCGCTCACTGTTTTTTGACGCACTGCAGTCGTTGTTTGCTCAACACGCTCACTCAACTTCTTATTTTCAGTTGCAACTCCGTCAAATTTATCACTCAGATCCTTGATATCTTTGCGCAACTCTTCGCTTTCTTTTTGGCTCTTCTCAAATGCGGCCTTAAGGCCAACATATTCTTGAGAAGTACACCCACTTACTAGTGCCATTAATGTCAATCCTGCTGCTGCGGTGACATAACCATGTGATCGTTTCATTTTTCCTCACGCTTCCCTTCTTCTTGCGTCACATCGCCTTCTTGTCCGATCTTTGCTAACGCCTCTGCACGCTCAAGCGCCTTTGCGTCCTTTGCCTCATATTGTTTGATCAACGTTTGCACTTTTTTCGTATGACTCTTTTTCAGCGCTTCTAACTCGTCATCTTTCATTTCGGGCTTCACTGCATTTTGATACTCTCTTCGCAACTCGACCATTTTTCCTTTCATCTCTTGGAAATACGTGTTCACTGCGTTCTGATACATGCGCGCAGCCAAATGCCAGGTTCTCAGATTCTTCAAACTTGTTTCCAGCTTTCCCAAACGGCTTTCGTGCGCGTAAAACCCCGAACCCTCTCCTGCATTATCCGTTGGCTTTCCAAAATCTGCTTCCATAGTATTAATCGAGCCTTCAACGTGCTCGCGCACTTTCGTCATTTCTCTCTTTTCAGTATCCCACTCTTTATTGAGCCTATCATAGTCTTCCTTTTGCTTCGCTAAGAGCTCAACCTTTACCGCTTGAACGTCCTCCCGCAGCTCTGCAACCATCGTGCGACTCATGACCAACGCGGTCAACTCACGCTGATACGCATCCACTCTTGATTCCAAGCTCGCAATCCGCGCACTTGTTATTGTTGCCATGCTATTTGCACACACTTCCCACGCTGCGCGCTCTTGCTTATACTTCTCAAACTCTTCTGTTGAAACAGTGCTGCACGCTGATGCAAGACCACACGTTGCAAGTGCGCCAACAAGAAGCAGTCTTCCTTTATATCCGCTTATGCGCTCATACAAATTATCGGAACGATTGTTTTGCATGCATTCGTGCGCTTCTTTGCCCTATATAATATTTTCGTATCAATGACCACTTCAAAGTAGGTTCTTTTTGTCCCCCCCTGAAACCACTTGCAAATGATTAAATGAGGAAAGATTTTTATACGATCCTTGTTCCAAACGGTCCATGCCTAATGTGCCAAATAAAACCATCACCGGTTTTGAAGAACCTGACGCCCAGAAACCTTCGAGCGAAACGGTTCGCATACCACGACAGAACCAAACAGAACACGTGAAAGCCAACCCGGGTGAAATCGAAGCGGCAGACGCAAAAAAACCCAGAACACCTGTTTCACCCGGCAGTCCTCCTCTCGATGACTTTGATCAGGTGGATTGTCTACAGCCTTCTGCACCTCCTGAGTCCCCAGAACAAGTTTATGTCGAACCAAGAAACATGATGCCTGAGGTTGTACCAAGCGCTCCTGCCCAAAATGACCCGTTCAAAAGACCGCCTGGAACATCTGACACGACATCAACAGTGACCGATCTCAAACGTGACGTACTTGAGCCGGGAAATATGCTTGGGCAGTATAAAATTGATACCGTCCTTGGACGTGGCGGACAAGGCGCAGTATATCTTGCAACGCATGTTTGGACTAAAGAGAAAGCCGCTGTCAAAGTTCTCCTTAACATTGACCAAAACATTCCTGAAGACGTGCGAAACGACCCGAAAAAACTGCAAGCGTACGAAGAAAAACAGCACGAAGATCTTGTGAGCCTTCTTCAAGAAGGAGCAACGCTCCGAGCTCTTCGCGACCCACACGTCGTTCCCTGCTTAGACGTCGGCATTGACGCGCAAGGACGTGCCTACCTTGCAATGAAGCCTCTGACCGGCGGCGACCTTCTTAGCAAAATGACAGCATACCACGACTTGAAACTTAACCGCAAAATCAAATCAACAGCGGCAAGCAAAAAAACCGTCATCGAACCCCCTCCTGATACAAAAACAGTCACGGGCGATGCAACCGTAGAAAGCGAAGTGCACGAGCAAACCAACGCCCTGAGCGATCAACCTGATGTGCAAACTCAAGCACGTGAAACCGTCACACTCGAACAACTCCTTAACGTACTTATCGATGCAGGAAAAGGACTTGCCTCTAGCCATAAACTAAAAGTCGTTCACCGTGATGTTAAGCCGGAAAACATTCTCCTCGAAGGAAACACCGCTTATATCTGTGACTTTGGACTTGGCCGAAGATTTGATACAAAAGACGACCTTATGGCCGGAAAATCTGTTGGCACTCCGAACTACATGTCTCCTGAACAATGGCTCGCCCCTGAAAACGTTGATCATCGCACGGATATTTATGGCCTGGGAGCAATCCTCTATGAAATTCTCACCGGAATCGTTCCCTATTACGACCAGCTCGCCAAGAAAAAGCCCGTTTCTGAACAAACATCAAAACCCAAAACCACCTCTCGCTGGGGCGCAAAAGAAAAAACAAGCGAAATCTTTGACAAAAACCTTCTGTCCGCAACACCAAAGATGGGTGATTGGCCAAAAAAACACGCTTCAAATGACGTACGCCCCGTACCACCCACGCCCATTCTTGAAATCAATCCCGGTGCAAACAGAGAACTGGTCGCAATCGCTGAAAAAGCCATCCAACGTGAGCCAGACCATCGCTATCAAACAATGGACGAATTCGTTGCAGACCTTGAACGCTACCAGAGAAATGAAATTCCACTCGCACTCAAGCCCACGCGCCGCGCTCGCGCCTTGCGCTGGATTTACAACCACCCAAAAATATTCGGACTTATTGCCGCCGCCCCAATCACCTTAGGCGGTGCGGTCTATGCAATCAACGGATACGTTACCGAACAACGTGAACTGCGCCAACAAGCAGAAGCAGAACGCGCAAAAGAACGCAAAGAATTTGAATCGAAGCGTGACTCTCTCCGTCACGAAGCATCAACTGCCTGGGCTGTTGCACAAACAAAAACAGGAAACGACCAGATCGCAGCGCTCTCATCCGCGCTCTCATTCTTGAGCCAACTCAAAGGAGTCGACCCTGCAAATACCTACGTGAAAGATAATGAAAGTATCATGACTGAAACAAAGACTGCTGTTGAAGAACGCATCAGCCAACAACGCGAAAAAGATGCGCGCGATGAAGAAAAAATAAATATTGAGAGGAACGCAGAAGAAAACTCAGAAAATAATGCCAAAACCCTCGACCAAAAAGCCATTGCCGCAATCGATTCGTACAACTATGGACTTGCTGCAGAAAAAGCACGCGCTGCACGCGACCTAAGCAGAACAGAAAAACGTGTCAAATTCGCAGACCTACAAATCGACAAAGACAATGAACTGCGCACCAAGAGAACCGAACAAACCCAGCAAGCAATTTATGACTATTCACAACGCGTCCGTTCACTTTATGATGGATACGAACGAGGCGCGTATCAACTTCTCCCTGAAGATTTCGAAGAAAAAATCATCGCGCCCGAACTTGAAAAACTCATTGAAGAAATCACACATCCTAAAAACCCCGATCTCAAATACATCACCTATGTTGAGGAACAAATCAGTGCGTACCGCGCGAAAGCAAACTCTTTACGAATCACCCAACACGACGCTGCCCAACGCGCCATTCCTGATGACCAAAAACCGCGCAGTGAACGCGCAAAACGCGTCGGAGGATACCACCACAAGGTCCAATTACTCGATGAAAAACTGGACAAAAAATTACTCACTCCCGAAATCTATTCCAAGAAAATGAAAGACGCGTTCAATTGGTACCTCACCGGTAAAGAAGAATAATCCTGAACCCATTCTTCACAACGCTTATAAAATACTGCGCGATTCTTTCGTCTATGAACGTTCTCATCGTTGGTGCGGGACCTGCAGGAAGTGCCACTGCGCGACTCCTTGCAGAGCAAGGACATGCCGTCTCTGTTTTTGAAGAGCACGAAAAAATAGGCAGACCAATTGCGTGTACGGGCCTTGTCACGAATGTTCTTTGGAACTTTGTTGAAAAAGACGACTCGTTCATCACCAACGAACTCTTGGGCGTTAAAGTAACCGCGCCATCAGGAAAAGAACTTGAAATCCCCTTGCACGAATTTGCCATCTGCCGAGAAACATTTGACGCGCACCTTGCCAAACTCGCCATTGAAGCAGGAGCACAGTATCACACCCGCCACAAATTCACCCGATTGAACAACGGAAAAGCAGTATTCGCACATGCAGGATCGGAACACGAACTGCCTTATGACCTGCTCATCGGAGCAGACGGGCCATTCTCTGCCGTTGGCAGAGCTGCAGGACTTATCAAAGACAGACGCTATTATATAGGCTCCCAAGCAACAATCACGGGCGACTTTGACCCCGCGTGGTTTCTCACCTTCTTTGGCAACCTCGCACCCGGATTTTTTGCTTGGGCAGTCCCTGAAAACAACCACCAAGCACGCGTTGGAGTTGCCAGCAAAAAAAACGTGGCACGCTCCTTTGAACTCCTTCGCGAAAAATTCAACGGAGAAATCATCGAACGCCAAGCAGGACCAATTCCCATCTACGAAGGAGCAAGACACGTCCAAAAAGAAAACATCTTTCTTGTTGGCGATGCTGCGGGAGTATGCAAAAACACCACCGGCGGCGGAATCATCACCGGCATTTGGAACGCGCACATCCTTGCAAACTCCCTCAAAAATAAACGTGACTACTCGAGCGCACTTTCACCCCTACGCCGCGAACTTTGGCTGCACGCAAAACTACGCACCATGCTTGACAAATTCTCCAACAACGACTACGAACGACTCGTCCACTGGATGAGCAAACCCGCAGTCAAAGCCATCCTCTTTAACCACCCACGCGAATATCCTTCCAAACTCCTTTGGAAACTCGCCATTGCCGAACCCAAACTCCTCGCATTCACCAAATACGCGCTCGCCTAGAGAAAAGCTTTTAAGCTCCCCACAGGTGCAAGAATCCATGGAAGAAAAAGGTGCAAGTGAAGGAACACACGAAGTAAAACAAGACGTGCAAGCACTCTTGCAAAAAACACAACACGTCATCACCCTTGCAAAAAAACACGCACTCGTCACTGCATTAATTCTCGTCATTCTCTTCCAATTTCTCCCCAGTTCAGGAGGCGCGTATCCTTGGGGTGGCATTTGGATGCGCATGCAAGCCAAAAACCTCCCCTTTGCAGACGGAGCCGCAGACTCTTCTGTAGACAACTACCTGCGCGACCAAGCAGCAGCCCAAGTCGCAAGAAATTATCCCAATCTCCCTGACGCAAATAAACAAAAAGTCCTCAGTGATCTCATTGCTAAAATTAAAGAACAAAACGCCGCCCAAGTCCAACACCAACGCGAACGCATCGCAGACGAAATCCGCAACAACTACCGCTACGAAGAAAACGGCCAAAAATTCCCCTACATGCCTGACATCGACCCCTACCATTACTTGCGCCTTGCACGCAACGTTGTTCAAACGGGCCACACGTATGAAGCACTTAAAGATGGACAGCCCTGGGACTACCACTTTTCCGCACCCGTTGGAGCAGGAACAGAAAACACCTGGCACCCGCACACCATCGCAATTCTCTATTGGAGCATGCACTTTTTTGATCGCACCATCACGCTCATGCAAGCAGACATGTACCACCCCGTCATCCTCATTTTCCTCTCGGTCATTCTCGTCTTCCTTGTCACCCGAAAAGTTGCGGGAAATCTCGGAGGATTCTTTGCCGCAAACCTTTTGTCCATTCTCCCTGCAATCATGGGAAGAACCGGCTTTGGACACGCAGACACTGACACGTACAACGTTTTTTTCCCACTCTTAATCGTTTGGCTCCTCTTCAACGCCCTTGACTCAAAAGAACGGATCAAACAAGCAATCTGGGGCGCGCTCACAGGCGCAACCATCGCGATCTATACAGAATTTTGGTCGGGCTGGTGGTACATGTTTGACTTTGTCATCGGCGCACTCATCATCGCCTTTGTCGCAGAACTCATATTCCAATACAAACAAACAGGCAAACACCAGCTCATCTCAAAAACCCACGCCAAGAAATACGTTCTGATCGGCGCAACACTCATCATCACCTCCGTGATCTTCTCATTTTTCACTGTTGGATTCACCACATTCTTCAACGGTGCAACCCAGGGCGCATTCACTTTCACCTCAATCAAAGATGCAAGCCATTCTAACCTTTGGCCAAACGTCCTCACCACAGTCGCAGAACTTAACCCCGGAAGCCTCAACGACCTTGCTGCCTCGGTTGGCGGCGCCATCATGTTCTTCATCGCAGTCCTTGGAATCGTATTGCTCCTTGTGAAACGCGACGAACACGGCAAACATGATTTCACCCACAGCATTCTGCTCGCCCTTTGGTTCCTTGGAACCAGCTATGCAGCATTCAAAGGAGTACGATTCACACTACTCCTTGGCCCTGCCTTCTCCATCGCCTTTGGAACCGCAGCAGGCCTGCTCTATGAAAAACTTGGCGCATTCGGAGAACGCCAGCTCCACGTCAACAAAAAAATCACCCTGGTCCTTCTCATCGCAATCCTTTGGCTTGCAATGACCGGACCCATCAAAATAGGACCTCACCTTGTTCAAAGCGCGTACGCGCAAACGGTCAACGACATCCCGCTTGTTAACGATGCTTGGTGGAACTCGCTCACCAAAATCAAAAACGAAAGCCAGCCAAACGCCATCATCAACTCCTGGTGGGACTTTGGACACCACTTCAAATACATCGCAGACAGACCCGTTACCTTTGATGGCGCATCCCAAGACTCGCCCCAAGCACACTGGATTGGCAAAGTTTTGCAAACCGATAACGAACGTGAAGCAGTAGGAATCCTACGCATGCTCGACTGCGGAGCAACGAACGGATACGATTTCATTTACAATGCAACCACCTTTGACCCCATCGTCTCCATCAACCTCGTCCAGAAAATCATCGTTCAAGACAAAGACGAAGCCGCGGCCACGCTCCAAAACGCAGGAATCGACCCCCAAACAGTCCTTCCCTACACCCACTGCGACCCCCCTGAAGACTTCTTCATCGCAAGCGCAGACATGGTCTCCAAATCAGGAGTTTGGGGACACTTTGGAACCTGGGACTTCAACCGCGCAGAAGTTTGGAAAAAATGGCGCTTCATCAACGAAGAAGAAGCAATCCCCCAAATGACGGTGCGCTTCAACTGGACCGAAGACTACGCACGCCAAATGTATCGCGAAGCAGACACCCTTGGATCTGAAGAAGCAGCAAACGGCTGGATATCACCTTGGCCCAACTACCTTGGAGAACCAAATCAATGCGAACAACAAGAAACCGCTCTTAAATGCGGCAACCTCTACGTCAATCTCACCGCGAAAAAAGCAGAGTACCGCACATCCGACGGATACGCCGCGGTTGGCAAACTCATCAAATACGACCGCTTCGGAAACGTCACTCGCGTTGATCTTGAAGGCGGAAACAGCAACCTTGACATCGTGATGTGGCCCAATCAAAAAGGCATCGTTGCAATGGCTTCAACCTCCCTCTTTGCAGAAAGCATCTTCACCCGCATGTATTACATGAACGGCCTTGGCCTACGCTACTTCAAACCATTCACGAACGAAAACCAACTCATCGGCGGACCCATCTACGTGTACAAAGTCGACTGGGACGGAAAAGAACCATACATTCCCAAAGAACTCGCACCCAAAACCAAAATCGAAAAAGGAGCCCGCGTTCGCCTTAACTACATCGGCTGGCTTGACAACGAAACCATCTTTGACAGCAGCATCATTGGTTGGTCCACCAAAAACATCACCCCGACCACAGAATTCACTCAATACAAAACACAACCCATCAACTTCATCTTCGGAGAAGGAAAACTCATCCCTGGATTTGAAAAACGCATCGAAGACATGAAAACAGCAGACACCCGCACAATAACCATCCCACCAGAAGAAGCCTACGGAACCGACCCAACAGCACACCCCTTAGGCAACCAGACATTACACTTCAAAGTAAAAGCGGAAGCAGTTGAATGAAATTAGAAATTCTTTTTTTGTCAAACCATTAACACCATATGCCCGCTTAACACGAGCAATGTCGCAAAAATCGCCATCACGGCAATGATGCTTGCTACTGCGAGCTTGATTGCGTCCATGCAATAACCCTCTCCTTGAACGTTTTTAAATATTTCTTTTCAAACCCTGCACCGGCAGCAGGAGCGTGACCGCCTGCATTTGCTCCTTGGAACCCTTCGATTGCGCGCTCGAGCAGATTGTTCACAGGAATCACCTTATCTCCCCTTCGCGCGCTCACAGAAATAAACGGATGCGTCGTATTAATGATCAAAATCGTACGATGCGGATACTTCAAACCCAAAATCGTGCTCAATGGCGAATGAATCCGCCATTTCGAAGTCATCTCATACAAAAACGTCTCGCCATATTGCTGCGCCCTTGTCTCAAACAATTCCAAATGCTTCTTGAGCTCTTTATCGATAATCTTCTTGTACTTGCCCAGCTTTGAATGCAAAATATCCTCTGGCCCTTTTGCCCTATAGAAGATCTCAAAACACCTTGGAACCAACTTAATATCAAACACTTCCGCACTACTCACTATCGCGGAAACTTCCCCGAGCTTCGTATTGAACAAATCAGGAGCTCGTTCTACCCCATACCGTGCAAACACACCATCAAGCCACTCCTTCCACGGCTCGGTCGCAATATCGGCAATACACGCGGCCGCTGCCGCCCAATCCAAATCCGTCGCGTCAACAACCCGATTGGCAGCATCATACGCGAGCTTTGCCGTGCAATACCTTGGCGGGTCAACCTTCGAAAAAAACTGCGGCTTATAAAGAATCGTCCTTGCGCTTGTCACGTCATGATAGAGCTTATGATGGTCGATAATGAGCAATTCACACTTCTTTTCCAACTTCTTCACGATGCTTGGATTTTCCTCAGCGCTAAAATCAGTCGTGATCAACTTTGTTACCTTTTTCTTTTTGATCGTTTGCAGCATCTTTGGCGTAAACCCATACTTCTTCTTATCAAGCGGAATACGCACATCTATTTTTTTGCCCCGCAACCGCTCGATTGCCTTTGCAATAATGAGCGCAGAACAAATCCCATCAGAATCCGTATCGTGAACAATACACACCTTGTCTTTCTTGGAAATACCCCTGAGAAACTCATCCACGCGTTCTTGCACCAACTCATTCATGTTCACACTCATCGTAGCTCAAGATTAATTGGCGCTAAGAAAAAGGGGGAGGGGCGCCAATTTTGTAGGGGGGATATGTTCATCATAAAGTGGCAGGTCCCTAAGGACCTACCCTGTGAGTGATGTTTGGCAACTTTCGTTGCCTGCTGTGTTGTGATACGCCAGCATCAGTATTATATTCTTCAGTGTCAAAAGATTTATATATACTTTTAGTCCATAATGTACGATTGTACGGCGCATTGCCGCTAAAAGAGGTGTATTTCCATGATTATCCGACGACTCGTCAAAGCAGGACAAGCATCCCATACTATTTCACTCCCAAAAGAATGGCTTGACAAACACAAGCTCACTAAAGGAGACCTCGTCTACCTCTACGAACGCGGAGAAAAAGAACTCGTCGTCACCCCCGAAAGCAAAGCAGACGAAGCCCTCCCATCCAAAGAAATCACCATACTCATCGATGGCAAAGACACGAGCACCATCCAACGCGAAATCACCAGCGCCTACATCAACAACTACAGCACCATAACCCTCACGGGCGACACCATCACGGACAAAACCAAAGACATCCGCAAAATGCTCCACGACTTCGTCGCCTTGGAAGTTGCCGACCACACGGCCAAAAGCATCATCGCAAAAGACCTGCTCAACCTCAAAGAAATCAGCGTTGACAAAACACTTCGGCGCATGGACATGCTCGTTCGCAGCATGATCCAAGACAGCATCGGATCACTCAAAGACACATCCTTAGGCCAAAGCGTCTTAATTCGCGACTATGAAGTCAACCGCGCATACTTTTTACTGATGCGACTCCTGAAAAGTGCCTTTTCACATAAACGAATCGCGGAACTCTTCCAGCTCAGCAACGAGAAGGTACTCAGCTATTATTACCTGACCATCAACCTCGAAAACTTCGCCGACTGCGCAAAACACCTTGTTGAGTACTTAGGCAAAGAAAAGAAAAAAGACAAAATCGAAGCAACCTTCGAAAAAATCGAACAATGCTACCTTGACGTCATGAAATCATACTTTGTCAAAGACAAAAAACTTGCAGACTCAGTTGCGCTAAAACGTGAAGACTTGCTTAAAGAAGCAACCGAACTCCCCTCAGGGGTCGCCGAACTCTTCAAAACCATGGTCACGCTCACCAACAACGTCGCGCGACTGGTTATTGACGAAGAATAAGCAAACGTTCATTTGACGTTCTTTTATTACATTTACTCACGAATGTCCATCGCTACGCACACAGCGCGAATTCGCACAGATCGCAGACACGTTCGTCACCGTACACATATTCACTTCACACATTGCCCCAGCAGGATATCCTGAATCGAGTTTTTCTGAAGAAGACACATCCGCGGCCTTGCACGAGCACGAACTATAAATTAACTTACAATCGCTGTTTGAAACACAATGCACTTCATTTGCACACGCGCTCAGAAGCAACAACGCACACAAAGAAACCAAAATAACACGCTTCATTCACGCGCTTTATTCAACTCGCTATTTAATCATTTCGCTGGCTTTTGTTCCGTGTTTAGTATCGAAATCAGTTAACATTTTGGGTCGTTTTTAAATAGCGGATTTCTGGGCGTGGTTATCGACGGTGATGGAGCTTAAAATGGCATACAAGTTAGATGAAAAAAACGTAAATGGATCGTTAGTCAGCTGAGCAAGCGATCGGTTAAAGATATCGCGCTTGCTCAGAAGGTGAGCAGAATTACCGTCTGGAAAATTCGGCCAGCATATAAGAAGTTTGGTCCAGATGGTCTTCGCGACCATAAGGCGGGACGGCTCTTTGAGCCACTCAATGCAAAATTCTACAAGAGAGTTATTGACGAGTGGAATAAACAACGCTGCGGCGCAAGAAAGCTTAATGCCATACTCAAAAAGCGCGGCTTTGGTGTTTCCCTTCGAAAAATAAGTCAAGTTATGGTCAGAGAAGGCTTCCAGAAACCCTGTCCGAAAAGACAAAAGCCGCGCAAGTATAAGCGCTACGAGTGGCCTATTTCCAACTTCATGTGGCACACTGACTGGCACACGATGAAATCAAGGCTCAAAGGCAAAGAGTTCATCAGCTATCTTGACGATAGCTCACGACAAATCATGAGCTACGGAGTCTTTGATTCTGCAACAACACGAAACTCGCTAATCGTTCTGTACGCCGCGATTGCGCGACACCACGTCGCGCCCTTTGAGCTAAATAGCGATCGTGGCACGCAATTCATCCCAAGCAAGTTCGACAAGAACGGCAAGGCAAACAGCGAATTCCAAGAAGCACTCCAAGAACTCGGAGTTATCTTCATCCCATCACGAGCAAGACACCCACAAACCAACGGAAAGATCGAAAAATTCCACGACATACTCGAAAAAGAATTCGACGATCGATTCGACACGATCGACGAATTCATCATGTGGTACAACAACGAACGAGCCAGCGAAGCCGTCGATTACATGAGCCCAAATGAGGCATACAAAAAGCGCCTTTAAGAACGCACGGAAATGTTAACCAATTACGGTACAAGTTAACCAATATCGGCACTATAGGTTTTGTCGACGAGCACAAAACCAGTTGCCTCAATATTGGTTTACATTTTAGCTCAAACGGACTACGCGGTCTCTTCTACGAATGAACAGTATACCAGTTTGGGCGCGACGTATATACTGAAGAAGGTTAATCAATTACGGCACTATACACTGGCTTTTGTTCCGGGAAATCAACGCGCTGCGCTCCTGCAGGATATTTCGCGTACAAGTCCTTCAACTGGCCCTTCAAGAAATCAAGCACTGATTGCGGCGCTTCTTGAGACTCATAGAACGCCATTAACTTCCCAATATCCTGCTGCTTGGTATAAATCGTTGTCCACTCATAATCGCACTCGCCATTACACCACCCGCCCTGTTGAATGCGGTCATTGTCACGCCTGAGCGCAATACCGTGCTCATCGGGCCATTTCCCCCAATTTCCATGACGAAAATAAACCAGCTTTTTCTTATCAACATCAAGCGAAAAGAAATCAATTTGCCACTCGCCCACCTCGCCCCAACCAAAGGGCAACTCTTTCGTCTTTGGCGTTATCGCAACCTGCTGCGCGTTTTTATACGCATCACAATAGTACACGGCCAACTCAAGCGTTCTTGGCGCAACCACCTTGCTTTCAGCCATATTCTTTAATCGCTCACGAGCACTATTTAACCATTTCCGTAGCAAAGAATACAAAATGTCTAGCCGTGGACAACAACAAACGCACCATATCCTGACAAGCCATACCTCATATTTGGCTCCTTGGGCCAATATCTTGGATTCAAATCAGCAACCGTTCGCCTGCGAAAACACACATACCCGCTATACCCCTCTTCTTGCAACTGCCTTGGTGCGGTTTGATAAGACAGGGGAACAAAACCTGCTGCACGCCACTCGTTCACCGCGCGCTGCATATCTTGCGTATTGTGATACAACTCAAACGGGTGATTTGGACCGCAACTTGGAAACGTAACGTCACCCGTAATCGAATCAACAAGCACTATTGAGAAAACGCTGATTGCAACAATAAAAAGAAGAAAATGAAATAAAAAATTCATCTACTTGTTCAAGCTTGCTGGGAACGGATAGCTTGGTGCTGAACCCGGGTTCAATGGCATTTGGCCAACCGTCGCACCGGGCGTTTGCACGTTCATCGGCGATGGAGTTCCTGGAGTTCTTCCTGAAAGCGGAGTTCCATAAACGATTTGTGCTTGCTCGCTCGTTGGCGGGAACGGAACGCCCACATTTGGCGGACAGACACACTGGCCTGCCAAGCCAAACCCGTCAGCAGAGTACGTAAACTGAACCTGGCCCACTGGAACAAACCCGCGTGCCATAAAGCGCTGCGTTTGCATTGCAACTTCAGATTGTGACGCGCCAAATGCGAACGTGCATGGGCTGTCACAGAAACCAGACGGAGCACCCTTCCCGAGCAACGTCGGAACTGCTCCTGCGCTCTTTTGCGCACCTGAGAACATTAACACAAGACCAATCACCGCAATAATAGCAATGATCCCTAGAATCACGAGTGCTATTCCTCGATGTTCATCTTCCATTGACAATCACCTCATTTGAATCTGATTACCTTATATAAACCGCTTCTGATATATAAATGTTGCTTTTGCACTGTACGGCTTTCGACGACTACTTCGTCTTCTTCCTCAGCCGCTCGAAACTCTCTGCAATATCAATTACGTACTTGCCATCATCAAGCTTAAAAATCACCGGCTGGGACTCTTGGAAGAGCTTCACGATATCAAGCTCGTACTTACCCGGCTGAGCGACGCGCACACTCTCAAAATCAAGCACGACCGGCGTATCTTCCTTGCGATCGCCAATCACATCGAGCACATCTTCCTCAATTTGGCGTTTTTGCTCAACACTCAAACTTGCAACCGGATCTTCACGCGCCTTATCCAGCTTATCCTTACGAATGAAAAAAAACAAACGCGCGCCACACGGACACCCCTTCAAAATCTCCTGAGCGCCATCCTCATAAAACTTACTACAACGAACACATTGGTGCGGCATTGTTACCTGCGCTTTTTGCGCGCCTCGGCAGTAAGCAACTCAATCTTTGTCGGGTCCTTTCGAATACTCTTCACCACATTCGACGGACCAATAATCGTGAGCCCTTGCGTATCGCCAAAAAACATCCCCAGCATATCATATTTGAACTTTTGAAAACCATCCTGCGCGGTTTGCGTTGGGTTAATCACGGCAAGCTCGATTCCTTTGAACTCCTTATTGATCTCTTCCATCGTCGTCTTGATTAACTCTGCCTCTTCTTCTTTTCGCAGGCGCCCCTGCAACAAAACAATCTTATTCTCCTTAGCAATCGTGAGCAGCTTACGAATCCGCCCAATACTGCTCAAACCCTCAATTTCCGTATAGGGCATAAAATGGAGCGTGACCATTTATTTCCCCGCAAGCTCAAAGAGCTTTTCATAGAACGCGTCAATATTCTTCCCATACTTCGCGCTAATCCCCACCACCTCATACTGCGGGAACGCCGCTTGCACCTTACGAATACTCCCCCTCTTCAAATCAATCTTATTCGCCACAATCATCACCGGAATATTACGCGCGGCAAGATTGCCGATAATTGTCACGTTCACCTGTGAATACGGATCTTCCGTAGAATCAAGAACGACCAGCACAGTATCCACTTCATCAAGCCACTTAATACTATCAATTACTCCCTTGGTCGCCTCACGAGCCCGCTTCTTTGCCTTACCCGCAGACATCCCTGCCTTCATGAAATCTTCATAATCAATCTTGGTCGCAATCCCGGGAGTATCCACCAAATTAAACAACAACTCCTTACCATCCTTGCCCTTGATCGTGATCTGCTCTTTCACATTAATCTCGCGCGTCTCGTGCGCGATCGGCGACACCGAACCCATCTCCTGCCCAATCCAATCAATACAAATCTTATTCGCCAACGTGGTTTTGCCTGAGTTTGGCGGGCCATACAAACCAAGCTTGAAGTTTTGCTTCGGACCAAAATTCCATAAATATGTCTTCACAAATGACTTAATCTTTTTTAACATTTCCCACCTTTTTAATACGACGTGCAGCAGTTCGTGACTATTTATAGTTTTCGCCTGTAGAGTTCCACATCAAAAACAAAAATAGAATAAGATAAAAAAATAAAATTTATCTTCCGCCACGCGCCATCTTTGCACGCGAAACATCTCCACTCTTGTCAACAAAGTACAAGTAGCCAGATGCCTTCTTGACGCCAACTTTTGCGACAACTTCGGTTTTTCCCGGCTTACCCTTTCTTCCACGCGCCATCTTTGCACGTGCGACGTTTCCGCCCTTATCGACGAAATAGAGATATCCGTTTTCTTTCTTAACGCCTGCTTTTGCTACTTTTTCTGCCATGTTCATTCCTCCGTCTTTTTTGTATCCCAGAGGGGCATCGTCGGAAACAAATCCAACAGATGCCGACCCCCCGTCGATAATGAAATCACCGACAATTATCCAAAAAAGATTTATCTTTATAAAGTTTTCTTTTTTCTCGACGGTACTTTGTGCGTATCGCTAATAAACCACGATGGTTTTAGCAATTTATTGAGCTTTTTTGCCTCTTCAAGGCCTTCTTTATAAATCTTAAGCACGTCTTCCTTCCTCGGAACCGGCTTTTTCTCCAACTCCTTTGCCCTTGCCATCGCTTCCTTCACCACTTTTTTCATTAAATGCACGAAAACACTTCGTGCATAAAAAGATTGTGCATCTAACGCTTCCAGACGCACAAAACATAAAAAGCCGCCCGCGACGGATTTTTGCATGACCAAAGGACTTATCATCGGCGGAGAATTTGGAAACATCCTCGTTCGCCAAAAAAACGATCAGCCCTTGGAACTTGGCGAACTCCTCCTTGCAGAAACACCTTCAGGAAACATGCTCTTGCAAGTCTTTGATTTGCTCTACGGCTCACAACTCTCAAGCCAACACCTCGAACTCGTCTCCGGACTCAAACTCGAAGAAGACCAAACACTCGAACTCATGGACCAAACCCTACGCAACTACGTCCTTGCACGCCTCAAAAACCTCGCCTTCATCAACACAAAAGAAGCCAGGAGCGCAAAAACACTCCCCACGTTCTTCACCAAAATAAAACCGATCACCTCCGCCGACGTCACATTCCTTACCGCCCCACCAAACCCCCTCTTCCTTGGAAAACTACGCTCCGGCTCACACGTCCTTGACGTTCCCGTTTCCATCGACGGGCGCAAAGCACTCTCACATCATTTGCTCATCGCAGGAACCACCGGGCGCGGCAAAAGCGTCTTCATGACAAACCTCCTCTTCGAACTCACAGGCAAAGACTATGCAAGCATGCTCGTCTTAGACCCTCACGATGAATACTTTGAAAAACTCATCGTCCACCCAAACGCCCGCGAACAGGTTATCTACTACACGCCCCACCACCCGCCCCCCGGAGCCCGAACACTCAAAATCAACCTCGCAGAACTGAACCCGCGCCACTTCGAGGGCGCATACGACTTTAGCGACGCCCAACGCCAAGCACTCAACGCATACCACCACGCCTACAAAGAAAACTGGATCGAAGCCATCCTCATCGAAAAAGAACTCAAACAACAATTCCACGAAGGCACCCTTGCCGTCATCAAACGCACCCTTATGCAACTCCTCTTCCTTGACCTCGACGAAAACAACAACGTGCTTTGCAGAGGAATCTTTGATACACACGCAGGCAAAACCACCATCGCAGACATCGCACACGCCCTCGACGATTCAAAAACAGTCATCATCGACACCAGCACCTTCCACGGCAACGTCGAAATCCTCATCGGATCACTCATCGCAACCGCCATCCTCGAACGCCACAAACACTTCCAACTTTCCGACATGAAAACAAAACCCGTCGTCTCAATCGTCCTTGAAGAAGCACCACGAGTCCTTGGCAAAGACGTCCTTGAACGCGGACCCAACATTTTTTCCACCATCGCGCGCGAAGGACGCAAATTCAACGTCGGACTCATCGCAATAACCCAGCTTCCCTCCCTCATCCCCCGAGAAATCCTTGCAAACCTCAACACCAAAATCCTCTTTGGCATCGAACTCAAACCCGAACGCACCGCAATCATCGAATCCGCAGCACAAGACCTAAGCTCCGATGAACGCATGATTGCATCGCTTGACAAAGGCGAAGCAATTGTGACAAGCAACTTCTTATCATTTGCAACACCCATCAAAGTTGTTCACGAAGAACGAAAACCGGAAGCAAAAATACGGCAGCATTTTGGCGGGTTGAAACTGGGTTAATTGTCCTCCTTCCACAACCGCTCAAATTCCTTTTCAAACGCCCTTGCGATCTCTTGATCCCGAATAATGATCACGTTCTCGTCATTATGCTCGTTCGCATTTCTTGTTGGATTATAACTTCCCGTGATGACTGTTTCATTGTCAACGATAAAGACCTTGTGATGATTGCGAACCAACTTTGCAACACTTTTGAGCTTTTCATACTCGCCATAGCGTTCATCCTGATTGAAAACGCCCTGCACAGAAACACCCTCTTCACTTTTTTGCTTTAACAGGTCGCCGATATCGTTGTCAGTGAATGAGAACGTCATGAACTCAATAGAACGCTTTGCTCCCTTAAGAACGTCCAAAACGTGATCTTTGCAGTCGTCTTCCGGGCAAAAATACGCTTCAAGCAATTGGCCGTTAAATAACGCTTTTCCCGGCCCTTGCCTGCCCCCGTGAAACCTGCCTGAATAAAGCTCGTCAAACTCTGCCTGATACGCTTCTGCCAAGGCCTTACTTTCCACCACGACGACATTATTTGGAATTGTCATCTTTTGCGATGGGTTCCACGAGCCCGTCCAGACTTTATCGCCCAGCACGCAAAACTTATCGTGCATGAGGCCCTGGCCGGATTCAATTGTCGCCCACGATAACGGGTGCTCTTCGTCGACGACGAGCCTTGCGTTCTTTTCCTTTAAAATGCCTTCAAAGTCCTTTTTTAAATCGTAGATTGCGCACGAAATATGGTCAATTCCTGCAGATTCATTTATAAATGCCTGAATACAGTTCGTTTGATCGCAAAAATACGCCCGAATACTTCCTGTTTCCTTTGGAAAATTGACGACAAAACCCGTGATGCATGAGGTGAGCACAAGAAGCAGAAGAAGTCGTTTTCCCATCTTTTTTTGCCACATTTAAACCCTCTTAACCCTTGTGTTGCCACTCTTGAGTGGTCGAAGAAGCGAAACATTTAAATATCTCTTATACTACTGTGTAGTAATATTGGGGTGGATGATCTCTAAGAACGTCCACTATTTCACAATCACCTCTTTTTCCCTCGCAGGCGTCGCTTCGGCGGCGCTTGCAGGGTTTTAAACTCCTTGCGTGGTAACACTATCGACGTTCTCACCAGCAGCCAAATAAACAAACCCCCTACTAACAATCCTGCAACCAGCATCATAAACGCTTGCGGAACCTTGGGCAAAACAACACCTGACGCAGGACCCTTTGGCACCTGCACTGCCGCCTCTTTCTTCTCCTGAAAATAAATATCCAAATTCGCAAGCTCAAGTGCATACTCTGCAAATAACAAAGAAGACACGCGATCAAAATCACGCAAACTCTTCGCATACTCATAATAACTATACGCAATAATCGGAAACACGTCCTTATGTTGCGCGCGCCTTAGCGCCTGCTCGGACACGTTCAATTTCAAATCCAACGCATCAGAAAAATGCTTCTCCTCAAGACCCATCACGCCAAGCAGCACATCCGCCTCAGCCTTTGCCTTTGACGCAGTATACAAACACATCGTATACTTCCCACTGCTCAGCAGCCCATAGGCAAGATCGATATCGTCCCGCGTATCATCAAGCGCCTCGGGAATCACACTCTTTACATAATTATACCGCTCTTCGGCCTCAGAAATCTTTGCCGCACACCCCGCCTTAAGCGCTTCTTTATCAAGCACAAGAGGCTCGCCCGACCCATCAAAAAAGCGCGCCCAAGTCACTGCAGAAAAAAGCCGCTCCTCAGCCAAACCCACACCTGCAGCAGCCCGACCAACCAACTGCTTTTGAGACATGTTTGAAACAGCAACCGAATCATTCAAATCACGTTCAACACTCTTGAGCGTATCCTCTGCCTCCTGCACGCGCTCCATCACCGCCATAAACGTCTGCAAATCACCAAGCGTTGACAAACTACGCGCTTCCGTTGCACTCCTTTGCGCTTTTGCACGCTCCTTTAACCCTGCGATTTCTTGCTGCAATTCTTCCTTATTCCAATTCTTCTGCAAATACTGCGCACGCTTATACTCCACATTTGCCCTGAAACAAAACGACGCCGCGGCATAAAACTCCTTATTATCAAACGCTGTTTGCGCCCGCGTCGTCAAATTCAACCCCTGAACTGCCTTTCCAAGAACTGACAAATTCTTTGTTCGCGCACACAACTCATTTGCCACCTCTTCCATCGTCTTTTGATACTTTGCATCAATTTGCAACGGTTGCGCATTCTGCTCAGAAACAATCCCCAGCTCGCTTTGTAAAACCTCTGCAATTGTTGCAACCTCTTTCACGGTCACATTCAACGAACTTCCATAATCTACCATACTCATCGACTTATTTCCAAACTTCGCATCCTTTGTCCACTTCGGAATATACACCGTCCTCATCCCACTTTGCGCCGCAGCCTCGATCTTGTAACTCACCCCACCCACCGGCCCGATAATTCCCCCACTATTAATCGTACCCGTAAGCGCAACATCCGGACGAACAGTCTTGTTCATGAGCAGCGCAGCAGTCAAAAGCGTCGCCGCAGAACCCGCACTTGGGCCACCCACAATGCCCGGAAGCGCGCGAATCCCGAACAAAAAGTCATATTTCGAACAATCAACATCAAGCTCCTTACACGCAACCTGCTGCGCGAAACGCAAACTCGCCTGCGTCGTAATCTTTGTCATCGGAAACGTCTCAAGAAACACCCGCTCGTCACCTGGGACAATTTGCAAACTCAAATGCGCTAAACTCCCTGACTGACCCGTCCCGTTTTCCGTCAGTGCAAGCAACGGAATTGCACCCCTACGCACCCCCTCTTGTGCGAAAACTGATATACTTAACAACAACACTATAAGCAAGTACTTTTTCATACCCTTACCAGGACTTAACCGTCTTTAAGAACTTTATGATTTTTAGAAATTACTTCGCCAACTTTTTCTTACGCGTTTTTCTTGGCACTCCTTTTACTTTTGGTTCGGGTGCGTTACTCTTGATCATTGGTGCTGGTTCGGTCTTACCCTCTGCAGCAGCACTCGTTTCTTTTGGAGCTCCCACCTTTTGCGCGCCGGCCATGCGCGCGATATTACGACACTTCGGGAACCGATTGCACGCAAGAAACGCACCATACACGCTCTTTCGCACAACCATCTTGCCCTCCTTACACTTCTCACACGCACGATCCGCACCCTCAGGAATTGCCTTGGCAGGACAATCAAGATTAATACACACTTCCTGCGGACGCTTCCCTTTACGAATCATCTTCACCATCGGGAACGTGCACACGGCACAGACATTCTTTGTCACCTCAACACCACCGGTTGCCGGCACCTTAAACGTCGTCTTACAATCAGGATACTTACTGCACGCAATAAAACGCCCGAACTTGCCAAACCGCAGCACTAATTGGCCATCCTTGCATTTATGACACGCGCCAACAGTCGTCATTGTTGCTCGCGTCTCGCTAAAAGTCTTCTTGAGCTCTTCACCCACCTGCACTTCCTTCGTCTTAAACTCGGCAAGCAAATCCGTTAGCACATGCTTTGCCTCATCAAGAATTTGCGGCTCGTGCTTTTTCCCCTCACGAATAAACTCCATATCCTCCTCAAAATGACGCGTGAGCTCCTCATCTAAAATCTTAGGCGAATACTTCTCCAAAATCACCACAGTCTCCATTCCCAACTGCGTTACGGTGATTGCTTCGCCCGTTACATAATTTCTCCTGCGCAATGTCTCAACAATCTCTGCACGCGTTGCCTTTGTCCCAAGATTTCGCTTTTCCAACTCTCGAATCAAACTTGCGGGCGTGAAGCGCTTTGGCGGCTTAGTCTCCTCGGCATGAAGCACGATATCTTTCACGGCGAACTCCTCGCCTTCAACCATTTTAGGAAGCTCTTCTTCCTCAAGCTTCACATACGGCGCGTAAAACACGTGCCAATTCGCAGCAACCGTACGCGTCCCCTTTGCCGCAAACGGCTCCTTGTTCACTTCAACCATTGCCGTTACGGTCTCACGCACGGCAGGATCGCCAAACGTCGCAAAGAACCGCTTCACTACCAGATCATACACCTTTGCCTGCTTGCCTTCAATCCCTTTTGGCAAAACACCCGTTGGGTAAATAGCGGGGTGTGCGGGATCAGTCTTCTTCCCATTATTTGGCTCAAGCTTCGCTTTTTGCAAGAGCATCTTTGCCAAATCCGCAAACCCCTCATGCTTTTGTAAATCCTTGATAATCTTTGCAAAACCCAAATTCTGCGAC
>Ga0334722_10001576_pt1 | contig 28088 bp, 27 predicted proteins | sample C3_bottom_MG_FD_207210 | JGI IMG/M metagenome (GOLD analysis project Ga0334722, IMG submission 207210) | Sediment microbial communities from Yellowstone Lake, YNP, Wyoming, USA - C3_bottom | ecosystem: Environmental > Aquatic > Freshwater > Lake > Sediment | place: USA: Wyoming | collected... | reverse complement strand
CAAGTCACGGAGAACCGCGGAGATCGCGGAGACGGCAACAACCTGGGGGAACAGCGCGCGCCACGCAGAACTCTGCGTGGCGCGCTGTCGTTAACCCCAGGAAGTTGCCGTTGCAGTCGCCGTCGCAGTCTCCGCGACCTCCGTGACTCCGTGTTGAAAGAACTCACGGGCTATCGTCTGTCGTCTATCGTCTATCGTCTATCGTCTATCGTCTATCGTCTGCCGTTCAGTACTTCAACCCCGCCTTGTGCGCGAACGCTTCCATCGCGGCCTTCGCCTCGGCGGATAGGTCGGAGGGTGCGTCCACCCGCACCTCGACGATCAGGTCGCCCTTCTTGCCGTCCTTGTCTATCCCCTGCCCGCGCACGCGGAAGCGCTTGCCCGACGGCGTGCCGGCGGGGATGGCGATGGTCACCTTCTTCTCGTCGAGCGTCTTCACGCTCACCTTCGAGCCCAGCGTCGCCTGTGCGATGTTCACCGGCACATGGGCAATGAGGTCCAGGCCGTCGCGGCCGTAGAACTTGTCGGGCTCCACCTTGAAGGTGATCACGAGGTCGCCCGGGGCGCCGCCGCGCACGCCGCGCCCGCCCTGCCCCTTGAGCCGGATCTTGCTGTCGGTGTCGGTGCCGGGCGGCACGGTGATCAGCACCTTCTTCCGCTCGCGCTTCTCGCCGTGCCCGCCGCACGCCCCGCACTTCTCGCTCGCCACCGACCCCTTGCCAAGGCACATCGGGCACGGACGGTTGACGGCAAAGCTTCCCTGCCCGAAGGAGATCGAGCCGCGGCCGCCGCACTCGGGGCACGTCGTCACCTTGGCCCCCTTCGCCGCGCCGCTCCCGCCGCAGACGCCGCACTCCTCGTTCACCTCGAGCTCGATGGGCACCTTGCCCCCCACCGACGCCACGCGGAACGGCACCTCCAACGTCGTCTCGATGCTCTGCCCCTTCTCCGGCTCGCTCGCCTTCTTCTGCTGCGCGCCCGCGCCGAACATCGAACTGAAGAGGTCGCCGAGCCCGCCAAAGCCGCCGACGTCGAAATCCTCGAACTTGTAGCCCGGCGGCGGCGCGCCGGCGCCCGGGCGCGCGCTGGAGCGCGCGTTCGCGCTGCGGTACCCGCCCGTCGAGCCGCCACCCGGGCGCCGCACGAAGTCGCCGAACGCCCCGAGCCGCCGCATCTCATCGTACTGCGTGCGCTTCTTCGCGTCGCCGAGGACGTTGTACGCCTCCGAGATCTCCTTGAATCGCTCCGACGACCTGGGATCCCCCTTGTTCGAGTCGGGGTGGTACTGCTTCGCCAGGCGGCGGTACTGCTTCTTGATCTCGTCGGCCGTCGCCTTCTCGGCGACGCCCAGGACGGCGTAGAAGTCCTTGCCCTGTGCCATCAGCGGGTCAGCCGTGCCACTGCTTGACCACCACGCGCGCGGGGCGCAGCAGCTGGCCATTGAAGGTGTAGCCCACCTGGTAGACCTGCGCGACGAGCTCGTCCTCCTCGGGGAGCGCCGCAGGCGTCGTCGTCAGCGCCTCGTGCACCGCCGGGTCGAACCGCTCGCCCTCGGGATTCACGAGCACCAGGCCGTGTCCCATCAGCGACTTGAGCACCTTCTTCTCGACCATCGCCACGCCGTCAACTATGGACTGCGCCGGCGTGGTGGCCGCGTCGAGGTGGGCCACGCGCCCCAGGTCATCGAGGGCGTCGAGGAGTCCGAGCGCCATGACGCTCATCCCCTTGGACTCGGCCTCGAGGCGCTCGCGCACGCTCCGCTTGCGGAAGTTCTCGAACTCGGCGAACAGCCGCAGGTACTTGTCCTTCTGCTCGGCCAGCAGGCGCAGCGCCTCGGTCTCGGCGGCGCTGACGGCATCCGTCGTCGGCTCCGCCGGCAATTCGACCGGGAGGTCGTCGGCGGCAATCTCGGGTGTGTTGGTCGGATCGGTCATGTGAGGTTGGTTCACGGGCTTCCCGGCGGGGACTTCCATCGGCGCGGGAAGACCGATGCCTGAATTTCACGGTGCGCAGACCTGCAGTGCAACCGCTGCGCCAGTTATTTCTGCCGAAATGGCGACCTGCAGGGTCCTACGTGGCGGGCCCGGCGCCCGTTTCGAGCAGCAGGCGGCGCGCCAGGCTCAGGGCGGCCTGCGTGCTGCGCTGGCGCACCTCGTGCCGGTCGCCGATCATGCGCGCCCGGAGGCTGCGCACGGCGCCGTCCACGTCGGCGGCAATGCAGACGGTGCCCACCGGCTTGTCGGGGGTGCCGCCGTCGGGCCCGGCGATGCCGGTGATGGCCACGCCGACCGCCGCCCCCAGCGCCGCCCGCACGCCGCCGGCCATCTCGCGCGCCGTCTCCTCGCTCACCGCACCATGGGCGGCGAGGGTCTCAGGCCGCACGCCAAGCTTCGACGTCTTCACGTCGTTGTGGTAGGCGATGATCCCGCCGAGCATCACGTCGCTGGCGCCGGGAATGGCGGTGAGGCGCTCGCCGAGCATGCCGCCGGTGCAGCTCTCGGCGACGGCAATGCGCCGGCCGCCGGCGCGCAGCGCCTGAAGCACCACGCCGGCAAGGTCGTCCGCACCGCCGCCGTAGACGTGCTCGCCGGCGGCGGCGGCGAGCACGGCCGCCACGCGTGAGAGCCGCGCGTCAGCCTCCGCCGCCGCCAGTCCGCGCGCGGTTAGGCGCAGGTCCACACCCTCCCAGCCCGGCAGGTAGGCGAGCCCCAGTCCCTCGAGGTCAAACCCCTCGATGGCGATGATGCGGTCGGAGAGCGCGCTCTCGGCGATGCCCGTCGTGCGGATGGTGCGCGACCGCACCACGGTGGGCGCGCCGGTGAGCCGGGCGCGGATGCGCGGCAGCAGCTCGTCGGCGAACAGCCCGCGCATCTCGCGCGGCACGCCCGGCAGCATCGCCGCCCAGCGTCCGCGTTCGTCTTCCAGCCAGATGCCCGGCGCCGTGCCGTGGGCGTTGGGCAGCACCACGGCGCCCTCGGGGATGTACGCCTGCTGCAGGTTGCTCTTCGGGATGTCGCCGGTGCGCCCCAGCGATTTCCACCGGCGGTGCAGCGCCTCGACGACGGCGTCATCCCTGCGCATCGCGCGGCCGAAGAGCTGTGCGATGGCCGGCTTGGTGAGGTCATCGCTGGTCGGGCCGAGGCCGCCGGTGGTGATCACCGCGCCCGTGCGATCGAGCGCCTCGCCCACCGCGGCCGCAATCTCGGCCGGACCGTCGCCCACCGAGGTGCGGCGCACCACCGTGACGCCGAACGGCGCGAGCTCGCGCGCGAGGAACGCCCCGTTGGTGTCGATGGTGAACCCGAGGAGGAGTTCGTCGCCGATCGTTACGACTTCGATGTGCATGGCGAGAACGGATGGTGGGTGGACGGTGGACGGTGGACGGTCGATGGCGGAGACCGGCCGCCGCTACCGCAACACCCCGCCATATCGTTTCACGTAGACCGCAAAGCTCCAAACCGTCAGCACGACCGCCACGACCATGGAGATGGTGCCCACGGTGCCGGCGAAGAGGGCCAGCTGGTCCCACGCCGGCGCCGTGAAGCCGTGCTCCTCCACCCAGGTGCGGAATGCGAACCAGAAGTAGGCCGCCCCCACCCAGATGTACTGGAAGGTCGCCTTGGCCTTGCCCGGGCCGAGCGCCGCGATCACCACGCCGCGCGACTTGGCCGCCTGGCGGAACCACGTCATCGCCGCCTCGCGCCCGAGGACGATGAACAGCACCCACCACGGAAACGGCACCGCGCTCGCAAACCACGTCACGAACGCATACCCCGACGACTCGGCGGCCCGCGGGAGGAGGCGCGTGAGCCACTCGCCCCGCGGCGCCTGCAGCATGTACATCGGGATGAACGTCGCCAGCAGGAAGATCTTGTCGGCCAGCGGGTCGAGCAGGCGGCCGAGGTCGGTCTCCTGCTTGCGCGAGCGCGCCAGCTTGCCGTCGTAGTGGTCCGAGATGGCCACCAGCAGGTACAGCACGAACGCCAACCCCCGCAGCGTGGCCGAATGCACGAACGGCAGCCACGCGACCAGCGGCGTCAGCGCGATGCGCGCGACGGTGATCGAGTTGGGGAGGTTCACGGGATGGCCCGCCCGGTCAGGCGAGCGCCTTGAGGACGAGCTTGGACACGGCCTTGAGCGTGTCAAAGACGCCCTCGCCCGTCACGGCCACCGCCTCGAAGTACGTCGCGCGCTCGATCCACTCGCCGGTGGGGAGCTGCTCAATGAGATTCTCGGTGGGATGGAACGGGTCGGGCGTGACGCGCTGCCGCGTTTCGTCGGTGATCTCCCAGCCGGGATTCAGCGCGGCCTGCATGTCGGCCAGCGGCGCCGCGTTGGGCAGGTCGCGCTTGTTGTACTGGAGCACGAACGGCATCTTCGTCAGGTCGTACCCGTACTCGGCCATGTTGTCGTACAGGTTCTGCATGGCCTCCTGGTTCGCCTCCATGCGCTCGATCTGCGAGTCGGCCACGAAGACGATGCCATCGACGCCCTTCAGGATCAGCTTGCGCGAGGCGTTGTAGTAGACCTGCCCCGGCACCGTGTACAAGTGGAACCGCGTCTTGAAGCCGCGGATCGTCCCCAGGTCCACCGGCAGGAAGTCGAAGAAGAGCGTGCGCTCCGTCTCCGTCGCCAACGAGATCAGCTTGCCCCGGGTGTCCGGCTTCACCTTGCCGTAGACGTGCTCGAGGTTGGTGGTCTTGCCGCCGAGCCCCGACCCGTAATAGACGATCTTGCAGTTGATCTCGCGCGAGGCGTAGTTGATCATCGACATGGCCGTTCTCCCCTAGCTGAACAGTTGGTCGATCTCGTCGTCGGCGCCGGCGAGAAGGTGTGGTTGCTGCGCGTGCCCACTGCTGCCGCGCGAGAAGACCGCCTCGAAAAGTCGCGTGAGTTCACCCACGGTTTCCTTCATCTTGAGCCGCACCAGCCCGAGGGTCGTGCGGTTGTCGAAGAGCGTGACGAGGATGACGCGCCGGGCGACGTCCGCCAGGTACATCGATTCCTTTTCGCCCTGGTGGAACAGCGAGTTGAAGTCCGTTTCGCCGATCAGGCGCGCCAGCTGGTCGTTGGCGCTGAAATCGGCCGCCGTCAGCGTAGCAAACGCCGTCGGGTCGAAGTTGGGCTGCTCCCCCACGGTCGCCACCAACTGCCCGGTGCGGTCCACGAGGAGCGCGCAGCGGGCGTTGCTGTCGAACAGGAACTTCTGGAGCGTGTGCGTGATTGCCCCGAAGTCGTCTTCCGTAAAGGACCAACTGGCGGCACCAACAGGCATGGAGGAGGGCTGAAGTTGCAGTAAGATGGCAAATGGGGGACAGTCGGGACAGGGGGCCGGGGGCGTGGCGCCCGGTCAGACCGCCCGTCGCGCCGTGATCGCCTGCGCGATGGTGACCCCATCCGCGTACTCGAGGTCGCCCCCCACCGGCAGCCCGCGCGCGATCCGGCTCATGGCCACCCCCGTGGCCGCCAGCTGCTGCTGGAGGTAGAGCGCCGTCGCCTCGCCCTCGAGCTTGGCATTGGTCGCCAGGATCACCTCGCGCACCCCGCCCGCCGCCACCCGCGCCACCAGCGGCGCGATGGCCAGGTCGTCGGGACCGATGCCGTCGATCGGCGCCAGGCGGCCGCCCAGCACGTGATACGTCCCCCGGTACTCGCCGGACCGCTCGATGGCCCCGATGTCCGACGCCTCCTCCACCACGCAGATCAGCGTCGCGTCGCGTCGCGGATCGGCGCAGATGGCGCAGAGCGCCTGCTCCGTCAGGTTGAAGCAGCGGGGACACGGATGGACCTTCTCGGCCAGCGTCACCAGCGCCTCGGCCAGCCGCCGCGCCTGCTCGGCCGGCTGCTTCAGCAGATGGTAGGTGAGGCGGAGTGCCGATTTGCGCCCGATGGTGGGCAGGCGCGACAGCTCGGCGACGAGGTCGTCGATGGCCGACACGTCAGAACGGAAGCGGGAACGGCAGGTTGAGGCCGCCCATCAGCGTGCGCATCTCGCCCTTTGCGGCCTCGGCGGCCTTCTTCTGCGCATCCACCGCGGCGACGGTGATCAGGTCCTCGAGCATCTCGACGTCGGCCGGGTTCACGACGGCGGCATCCAGGCGCACCTTCTTCACGTTGCCCTTTCCGTCGGCCTCGACCGTCACCATGCCGCCGCCGGCCGACCCGGTGACGGTGACTTTCAGCAGCGCCTCCTCCACCTGCTGGGCGCGCTGCTGCATCTGCTGGGCCTGGGCAACGAGGTTCTTGAGGTCCATGGGTGTCCCCCTTACGGCATCAGGCGTAGGTCGAGCGCGTCGATAGCCGCGTCGAGAATCGGGTCGCGCTTGCGCAGCTGGGCCACGCGGCGCTGCAGCACGCTCTCCTCGGTCAACCGTTCCATCGGCGCCGACTGCTGCGCTTTGACGGCGACGCGCGTCACGCCGCTGAAGCGGGTGCGCAGCGCGGCCAGCACATGCTCCGCCGCCTGCGTGATGGCGTCGCCGTGCGCCTCGGTATCGACGGCCAGCGTCACCGTGCCGTTGCCCGACACGGCGTGCGGCGTGGCATGGTCGAGCATGCCCGCCAGCGTGCCCCGTCCCGCGCGGCGGATGGCGTCCACCACCTCGTCCCAGTATTCGGCGAGCCGGTTGATCTCGGCGGGCATGGTGGCGGCGGGCGCCGCGACGTCGGCCGCCACCGGCACCGCCGGCGGCGTGACCGCGCGCGTCTCGTGCCGCGGCGGCGGAGTCTCCGCCACGACGGAGGGACGCGCCTCGGCGCTGTCGCGCAACCGCGGGGCGCTCGCACGGGACGACTCGACGTCGCGCGCCGCGGGCGCGGCCGCGCGCGTTGACTCACCCTCGCGCGGCGCAGCCGGGCGCTGCAGGTCGGCCCGCGCCGGCGGCTCGGCGCCCGAGGGAGCGCGCGACGGCGCCTGGCCCCCGAAGGCCGGCGGCCCCGGCGGGGCGCCCATGATCCCCTTCAGCACCGACTCGAGGTCGAGCGTGCGGTCGAGCAGCGCAAAGCGGACGAGCAGCGTCTCGAGCAGCAGCTGCTGCTGCGCCGACCGGCGGAAGTGCGGCTCGAGCTCCACGAGCATCACGAGCATGCGCACGAGGTCGGCCGATCCCGCCCGCCCGGCGCGGGCGTCCAGCTCCCTGCGCAGGCGGTCGCTGATCTCGGGCGGCGTGCCGCCGAGCGCCAGCGCGAGCTGGGCGCGGATCAGGTCGCTGAGATCCGAGAGCAGCACGTTGAAATCCACGCCGTGGTCGGCCAGCCGGCCCACGGCGGCGAACACGTCGCCCGCGCGGCGGTTCAGCACGAGGTCGAACAGCGCCAGCGTCTCGTCCTCCGGGACGAGGCCCAGGGCGTCGCGCACGCGCTGCGGCGTGAGCGTGCCGTCGCCCCACGCCAGCACCTGGTCGGTGAGCGAGAGCGCGTCGCGCATCGAGCCGTCGGCCGCCCGCGCGAGCATCGCCAGCGCCTCCGGCTCGGCCTCCACGCCCTCCTCGGCGAGCACCGCGGCCAGGCGCTCGCGCACGTCGGCCGGACCGATGCGCTTGAGGTCGAACCGCTGCAGCCGGCTCAGCACCGGCGCGGCGGCCTGCGCGATCTTCTGCGGCTCGGTGGTGGCGAACACGAACACGACGCGCGGCGGCGGCTCCTCGAGCACCTTCAGGAGCGCGTTCCACGCCTCACGCGTGAGCATGTGCGCCTCGTCCACGATGTAGACCTTGTAGCGGTCCTCACCCGTGGGCGCGTATTGCGCGCGCTCGCGCAGGTCGCGGGCGTCGTCCACGCCGCGGTTCGACGCGGCATCGATCTCCACCACGTCCAGCGAGGCGCTGCCGCTCCAGATGCGCGTGCAGCTCGGGCACTCGCCGCACGGCTCGCCGTCGTCGCGCTTGCGCTCGCAGTTCAGCGCCATGGCCAGCACGCGCGCCAGCGTCGTCTTGCCCGTGCCGCGCGGGCCGCACAGGAGGTAGCCGTGCGCCACCCGGCCGCGGGCGATGGCCCCCTTCAGCGTCCCGGCAACGTGCGACTGCACGGCGACCGCCGCGAAAGACTTCGGGCGGTACTTGCGGGCGAGGGCGAGGGACATGGAGTAAAACTGCAGACGGCGGACGGGAGACGGTAGACGGCAGGCCGCACGATCGCCGCCCGCATTTCGAGGACGCCCACTTGACGCGGCCCGCCCGGCCCGTTTAGTGTCCGCGCATGGTCCTCAGCACCCGCGCCTACTCGTATTACTACTTTCGCAGCCCACGGGCCGCGGGGGTAGGCGTTCGCGCATAGCTGACACCAACCCTTCGCACCTCAGGCCCGTGGACTTGTCCACGGGCCTTTTTTGTTGGTCCCATCGGAGAACCCCGTGATCATCATCACCGAAGCCGGCATTCCCCAGTCCACCCTCGATGCGCTCCGCGAGCACCTCGAGGAGCGCGGCGTGCGCACGCACGTCTCGCACGGCACCGACCGCGTGGTCGTCGGCTGCATCGGCGACACCTCGGCGCTCGACGCCGGCGCCGTGCGCCGCTGGCCGGGCGTCGCCTCGGTCGTGCCGGTGCGCACACCGTACCGACTCGCCTCGCGCGAGTTCCGCGCCGCCCCCACCCTGGTGCCGCTCGGCGACGCCGCCGGTACCACGCTGGGCGGCCGCCGCGTGATCGTGGCCGCCGGACCCTGCTCCGTGGAGGGCGCCGAGATGCTCATCGAGACGGCGCATGGCGTGCGCGCGCACGGCGCGGCGATGCTCCGCGGCGGCGCCTACAAGCCGCGCACCTCGCCGTGGGCCTTCCAGGGGCTCGGCGCCCAGGGCCTCTCGATGCTCGCCGAGGCGCGCGCCGCCACCGGCCTGCCGGTGGTGACCGAGGTGATGGACCCGCGCCACGTCGAGCTCGTGGCCGAGCACGCCGACATGCTGCAGATCGGCGCGCGCAACATGCAGAACTACGCCCTGCTCGCCGAGGTGGGGCGCGTGCGGCGACCCGTGCTGCTCAAGCGCGGGCTCGCCGGCACCATCACCGAGCTGCTGCTCGCCGCCGAGCACATCATGGCCCGCGGCAACGAGCTGGTGGTGCTCTGCGAACGCGGCATCCGCACCTACGAGACCGCCACGCGCAACACGCTCGACGTCGCGGCCATCCCGGTGCTCAAGCGCGAGACGCATCTCCCCGTGATCGTGGACCCGAGCCACGCCGCCGGCCGCGCCGACCTGGTGGCGCCGCTGGCTTTCGCGGCGGTGGCCGCCGGCGCCGACGGCCTCATCGTCGAGGTGCACCCGCGCCCGGGCGAGGCGTGGTCCGATGGCGACCAGTCGCTGACCCTCGACGCGTTCGGCGCGATGATGCGCACCCTCCAGCTGTTCGCCGAGGCGGCCGGGCGCACGCTCGAACCCGACGTGCGCAAGACGAGGGTCGCCTGATGAGCCCGTCCGCAAAGCCGGCGCCCGCGCTCGCGGCGCTGCGCGAGGAGCTGGCGGCGCTCGACGCCGAGTTCGTGCAGCTGCTCGCCCGGCGCGTCGGGCTCGCGCGCCGCATTGGCGCCGAAAAGCGCGCCGCCGGCCTGGCAACGCTCGACACGCGCCGCGAAGCGCAGGTCGTGTCGGCCGTCGCGGGCCATGCGCGCACGGCCGGCCTGCCCGAGGAGGGCGTGCGCGACATCTTCTGGCAGGTGGTGGCCATGTGCCGCCGCGCGCAGCAGGACGACGCGTCGTGAGCGCCGCACGACCCCGCGCCGCCCACGCCGCGGCCGTCAACGGGCCAGTGGCGATCCTCGGGCTCGGGCTCATCGGCGGCTCGCTGGCCCGCGACCTGTCCGGCCAGGGGGCCACCGTCTGGGGCTTCGACGCCGACACGGCGTCGTCGCGGCATGCGTTCCGCTCGGGCGTGATCGCCCGCGTCATCGACCCCGGCCTGCGGGCGCTGCGCGAGGCGCGCACGGTGGTGCTCGCCGTGCCGGTGGACGCCGCGCCGTCGCTGCTGGAGCAGGCCCAGCCGCAGGTGCGGCAGGCCGCCCTTATCACCGATGTCGGCAGCACCAAGCGGCGCATCGTGCAGGCTGCGGCGGCACTCGGCCTGTCATCCACTTTCGTGGGGAGCCATCCCATGGCCGGCGATCACCGCGCCGGCTGGCTGGCCTCGCGGAGGGGACTTTTTGCAGGGGCACGCGTGGACCTGTGCCGCTCCCCCGACACGCGAGCGTCCACCTGGACGCGCGCCCGCGCGCTCTGGCGCGCCGTGGGGGCCAAGCCCGCCGAGCGCGACGCCACCATGCACGACGCCGAGATGGCATTCGCCAGCCACTTGCCGCACCTCCTGTCGCTGGCGCTGACCGGCGCGCTGTCGTCTCGCGCCATTGGTCGGCACCGCCTGGGCCCGGCCGGGCTCGAGATGACGCGCCTCGCCGCCTCGTCGCCGGAGATGTGGGCCGCGATTCTCGACGACAACGCCGTCCCCGTGCTCGACGCGCTCGAGACCTGCCTCGCGCAGCTCGGTGCCCTGCGCGGCGCCGTCGAGCGGCACGACCGGCGTGCGCTGGGCGAGGCGTTCGCGGCGGCGCGCACCTGGACCCGGGAGACGACCTAGGATCGAGAATCCGGATTCGGATTGATGCTGGCGATTGCGGACATCGACCCGCGATGCACAGCCCAGCCATCGCCGTTCGCGGTCCGCAATCGCGATCCTCCATCCCGTTCCGAATTCCATATCCTCAATCAGTAACAAGACTCGCGGGGACCCACCGTTAGGTGAATCCCCGCGAGAGTGCTTCAGGCCTGACGATGCGACGTGGAACACCACGTACCGTTGCTGCCTTTCGACCCTGGCGGAGTTGGCGGGCCCGCGCCCACCGGGGCCTGAAGCATCTTCAATCTATCGGGTCGGGCGGGACTGGCACAACGGCGATTGAGGATATGGAATCCGGAACGGGATATCGAATTCCGATTCCTGACCGCGACCAGCGATCGCAAGTCGCGGTCCGGAATCGTGATCCTCCATCCCGTTCCGGATTCCAAATCCTGAATCAGCCGTTACGCCAGCACCTTCCGCAGCACCTCGGTCGCCTTCTGCATTTCGTCCATCGTCCCGATCGAGATGCGCAGCCAGCTCGTGAGCGGCGGGAACGGCCGCCCCACGGCGATCCCCTCGCGGCGGCACGCATCGCGCACGGGGCGGATGTCGCGCCGCAGGTCGATCATCAGGAAGTTGGCCTCGCTGATGCCCACGGTGTAGCCGGACTTCTCGAAGAAGGCGCGCGTGAACGCCTTGGCCTCGCGGTTGCGCCGCTGTTCGAGCGCGATGTGCTCGTGGTCGCCGATGGTCGCCGCGGCGGCGGCCGCCGCCAGCGCGTTCACCCCCGATCCCAGCCGCCAGCCCTGCAGCCGGCGCACCGTGTCGCGGTGCGCGATGGCGTAGCCGGCGCGCAGGCCGGCCATGCCGAACACCTTCGAGAACGTGCGCGACACGATCACGTTGGGGTCGCCCAGCGCGATCGGGATGGCCGTGCGGTACGACGGATCCTCCACGTACTCGTGGTACGCCTCATCGATCAGGATGAACGTCGCCGGAGAGTCGCGCCGGACGCGCGCCACGAAGTCGCGCACCGCGGTGTCGCCGTGCACCGTGGCCGTCGGGTTGTTGGGGTTGCAGAAGAAGACGAGCCCGGCGCCGCCGGACTTGTCCACCATCACGTCGAGGTCGAGCCGCAGCGCCGCGTCCACCGGCACGGTCACCACCGGACGCCCCATCGTGCGGGCAAAGTTGGCCGGCAGCTCGAACGTCGGCGCCGCCGTCACCAGGTGCTGGGCGGTGGAGACGAACGCCTCGACGCCCATCCGCAGGATCTCGCTCGACCCGCAGCCGAGCAGCACGTTCTCCTCCGCCACGACGTGCTCGCGCGAGATGGCGGCAATGAGCGCGCGCTCCGGATCGTCCGGGTAGCGGTTGGCCTCGCCGAACATGGCCCGGATGGCCTCGAACGCCTTCGCGCCCGGACCGTTCGGGTTCTCGTTGCTGTCGAGCCGGATCAGCCCCGCTGGCGCAGGCGGCGCGGCCAGCCACCCGGCCAGGCGGTCCTCGTGTCCCCGGCCGCCGAAGAGCGGCGGCGAGAGCAGGCCGGCGCCGCCAAGTCCGAGGGCGGAAACGAAGTGACGGCGTGAGACGGGCATGACGGCCTCCGTGAGGACAGCAGGTGTGGCCTGCGACTGAGGACATGGACCGAGGATTCCGACCGCGGACCGCGACTCGGGATCCCGATGCACGATCGCCAGTCGCCATCCCGAATCGCAATCACCTCAATCGCAATCCGGACTCCAGATCCTCAATCGTTCCCCCCCAACCTACCCCTCCACACGCCCTCAGGCGAGCGCCTTCACCAGCACGCGCCCCGCCTCCTCGATCTGGGCCGCCGATGCGTCGAGGTGGCACACCGCACGCACCCGCTTGGCATGCCACGGCGACACGAGCACGCCCATCTCCTTCGCCTTCGCGGTCACCACCGAAGCGTCGAGGCGGGCCGGGAGGTCGATCATCACGATGTTCGTGTCGGGCGGCACCACCTGCACGTCCTTCACGCCGTCGGCGACGATCGCCGCCAGGCGCTTGGCATTGGCGTGGTCCTCGGCCAGCCGGCCGAGATGATGCTCCAGCCCGTGCAGCGCGGCCGCGGCCACGATGCCGCTCTGCCGCATGCCGCCGCCCAGGCGCTTGCGCGCCACGAACGCCTCGTCGATGTGCGCCGCCGACCCCACGATGCACGCGCCGAGCGGTGCGCCGAGACCCTTGGAGAACGACACCATCACGGTGTCGGCGCAGGCAGCGAAGTCGGCGAGCGGCGTCCCGGTGGCCACGTGCGCGTTCCACAGCCGCGCGCCGTCCATGTGGATCGGCAGGCGGAGCGTGCCGCGTGCGAACTCGGCCATCACCCGCAACTCGGCGAGCGGCGTGACCATGCCGCCGGCGCCGTTGTGCGTGTTCTCGAAGCAGACGACGCTGGCCGTGGGGGCATGCTTGCTGGCCGGGCGCACCGCCGCCTTGAGCGTGTCGAGCGTCATCACCGGCGCGCCGCGCACCATGCGCGGCTGCAGCCCGCGCAGGCCGGCCATGCCCGCGATCTCCCAGTTCACGATGTGCGAGTCGTCGTGGGCATAGGCCTCGGTGCCGTGCCGCCCGTGCACCCACAGCCCGCAGGCGTTGCCCATCGTCCCGGTCGGGACGAAGAGCGCGCGCTCCTTGCCGAGCAGCGCCGCCACGCGCTCCTGCAGCGCGGTCACGGTCGGGTCGCCGTCGAGGACGTCGTCGCCCACTTCGGCGTCGGCCATCGCCCGGCGCATCGCCGGCGTGGGTCGGGTCACGGTGTCGCTGCGGATGTCGATCATTATCCCTCCATGGCCTCGGGCCGGTTCACCCGGCGCTGGCGTTCGGCGTAGACATGCGCCACCTCGCCGCCGACGACGAAGAGCAGCGCGGCGTAGTATACCCAGAAGACGACGATGACCAGCGCGCCGAGCGTACCGGTGTAGAGCGAGGCGGGGTTGAACTGGCGCACCGCCAGCACGAACGCGCTCCGCGCGATCTCGAACAGCACGCCCGTGGTCACCGAGGCCACGGCCGCCTGCCGCCACGGCACGCGCCCCGCCGGAATGAACTTGTAGATGCTGTAGAAGATGGCGACGACGACGCCGAAGGCGATGACGCGCCCCACCAGGTACCCCACGTCGCTCATCATCGAGGCGTTGACCCCGATCTCGCGCAGGATCGCCGTGCCGCGCTCGCCCATGATCGCGAGGTAGGCCGAGAGCGCCAGGTACGCGACGATCAGCACCGATGACACCAGCGTGAACCACACGTCGTACAGCTTGCCGACGACGATGCCCCGGCCTTGCCCGATGGAGAAGACACGCTGCAGCACGCTCTGCAGCGTCCCGAACAGCCGCGTCGAGAACCAGACGAACGCCGCCGCCGAGAGCAGCCCCACGCGCCCGCGGGTGCGCACGACGTCGCGCAGGATCGGGTCGATGAAGCTGCGGCCGTCGCTCGGGCCGGCCGGCAACAGGCGGCCAAGGAACTCCACCACCTCGCGCGCCGAATCGGCTTCCGGCTTGTTGAGCGCGTAGCCGATGCCGGCGATGAGCAGCAGGAAGAACGGCACGCCGGCGAGGAGGATGTTGTAGGCCACCCCGCCGGCGAGAAAGAACAGGTCGTCTTCGCCGCCCTTCACCCAGATGCGCCGGGCGTAGTCGACAACGGCGTCACGGAGGCGCGCCGCCCCCCAGCCCGGCGGCGCGCTCATCCGCCAATCGTCCCCGTCATCAGTTCTGGACGATGATCAGGAACTTGGACGCGGCCCAGAACTGCTCCGCATTGTTGATCGTGATCGCGCCCTTGTAGCCGCCCTTCGCCGGCTGCGTCGTGGCCGACAGGTCCTGCCGCGACAGCACGCGGTAGCTCTTGTCCGCCTTCGGCAGGGCGATCGACGTCAGCTTCGTCTTGTCCACCGACGTGAAGTCGGCCGGGTTCAGCGTCGTCGCCGGGATGTCCGTCGCCGCGATGCCGAGCAGGCCGCCCTTCTTCACGATGATCCCCTTCTTCCGCAGCTCGTCCTTGGTGCCGATGACGTAATAGACTGTGTTCCGCTCCACCGTCAGCGCCGACTTCTCGGTCGTCAGCGTCTCCTTCTCGGTGGTCAGCTGCGCCTTGTCGGCCTTGAGCGCCACGTTCTCGCCCGTCAGGGCGCTCACCTGCGACGTGAGCGACGCGATCTCGGCCTTCTGGTTCTCGATGATCGACTTGAACGCCGTGATCGTCGAGTCGTACTGCGCGAGCTGCGCGGTGAGCGCCTTGTTGTCGCCCGAGATGGCCGCCACCCGCTGGCGGCTGGCCGCCAGGCGCGACTCGGCTTCGTTCACGCGGTCGGTCAGGCCCTTGATGCGCTCGAGCATCTGCGCGCGCTGCTCGGCCGGCGACGCGTTCGGCAGCTCGCCGGCCGCGCCCATCACCGGCTTGCCCGCCTTCGCGTCCTTCACCTTGCCCAGCTCGGTGTTGACGTCGGCGATGAACTGCGAGGTCGCCATCACGTCCTTGAGCAGCGAGTCCTTCTCGGACGAAATGAGCTTCACCTGCTCGAGCTGCTTCTGCAGCTCCGCCTTGGAATTGTCGCAGGCCGTGAGGGCCAGCGCCGCGGCGGCAAACACTAGAAAGGTCTTGCGCATGGAATCTCCGAAAGAATGGTGCGGCCCCCAACCCGGCGGGTGCCGCGATGGTGCGGTGCTGCCGTGCCGCAGTGCTACTCGCCGGCCTCGGCGTCGTCAGGGGCGGCCTCGACGGCCGGCCCCCCCTGCGACGGCGCGGGCCGCCGCTGGTCTGGTGCATCGATATACCGCTCGACGTACGGCAAAGTGCCACCGACGCCCAGCTGGGCGAACAGGAACTCGAACTTCGCGTCGTACGCGCGGGCCAATTCGGCCTGCGTGCTCGACGGCATCGACCAGAGCGCCTTCTTGAACGGCCCCAGCGCCTTCTTGCGCGCCTTGTAGAAGAACTGCTCGTCGGTGTCGCCCGGCTTGCGCTCGTCCTTCGCGCTCTCGCTCAGCCAGGCGTAGATCTCGCCGCGCAGCGCCGCCGGCATCAGGTCGTACAGCATCGTCTGGAAGCCGGTGGCGAGGTGGATCTCCGCCGTCTCGGTGCGCGGGAAATTGTGGAACAGCGTGTCCGGCAGCGTCGACGCCCCGTGCTGCACGGCGCCCGCCAGGCCGAACTCGGTGCGCGACACGCGGCCGAGGTCCTCGAGCGTCTGGAAGTCGAGCTTCACGTCGGCAATGGAGCCGTCGGCCTTCACCACGCCGCCGTGCGACGTCCCCGACTGCACCGAGATCTTCGAGATGCCCACCATCCCCGGCGCCTGCTTCAGCAGGGTGGCGTTGTAGCCGTTCATGAACGCGCGCAGTTCGGGCACCGTCGAGTTCTCGGTGCCGACCTCGCCGATCTCGGCGCCCAGCGAAATGGTCACGCCCCGCGGCTCGAGCCCGCGCACGTGCCGCGTGAGCTCGACGCCGATCTCGTAGTTCAGCCGCTGCTGCTCCTCGAGGTTCGGCTTCGACAGGTCGACGAGCGTCGACGTGTCGAGGTCGATGTTGAAGAAGCCGGCCGCCACCGCCTCGGTCGCCAGCGCCTTCACCGCGGCCACTTCGGCCTTGGGATCGGCGGCGAACTTCTTGGCGTTGATCTGGAAGTGGTCGCCCTGGATGAAGATCGGGTGGCGATATCCCTCGCGCAGCGCCGCCGCCGTCATCACGGCCACGTACTCGCTCGGCCGCTGGTCCGTGTAGGCGATCTCGCTGCGGGCGATCTCCAGCAGGAACGCCCCGGCGTTGAGCTTGATCGCGGCGCGGAAGACGGCGCGCGCCGTGTCGTACGACATGCCGCGGATGTTCATCGCCGGCACCGTGAAGCCGGCGATCTCGCCGCGGCCGCGCGCCATGTACAGCTCGTGAATCGACGCCGGCCGCACGCCCACCATCTGGCCGAGCTCATGGATGGCCCAGCGCGCCCACTCCTTCTCGTCGGCGTCGCCGAAGACGGCCAGGCGCGCCAGCTCGTCCATGCGCGTGGACGCGAGCGACGCCGGCTCCTTCAGGATGATTCGGTTGTTTTCGACGGCCGCAACGGGGCCGAGCACGCGATGCAATGAGTCCAGCGGATTCGACATGGAAGCACTCAAATGGAGAACGGCGCGCAGCCCGCGCCGGACCGTGCGGGTACGGTAGTGACTAGCCTGTTGAATTTGGCCCGTTTCAGGGCGTAGGGCAACCGAAAACCGTGGACTCAGCCGATGCGCACCCGGCGTGGAGTCGATGCCGGACGCGCCGCGTCGTCGGCCTCCACGGCACCCGAATAGTCCGGATGCCCCAACTCCTTGTTTGCCAAGCGTTTGCCAAGTTCCACACCCGGCTGGTCGAGCGGATTGACCCGATACAGCGCACCGGCGATGGTCGTGGCCTGCATCAGCCACATCAGGAGCCCGCCGAGGTGCCATGCATCCACCGCGCCCACCGACATGGTCATCGACGGCCGGCCGGCGCGCGCCAGCGCGCTCGCCGTCGCCCGGCACTCGATGTCGAGCAGCTCGCCCAGCGTGTGGCCGCCGAGGAAGGCAAGCGCCTTCTCTCCGAACTCGAGGCGCGGAATCTCGATGTCGTCGGCCGCGGCGTCCACCCGCAGGAACGTGACCGTCTTGTCGGCCGGCCCCTCCATGAACAGCTGCACCTGGCTGTGCTGGTCGGTGGCGCCGACGCTGGCGATCGGCGTCGGGCCGACGTGCAGCCCACTGGCGTCCACCTTGCCGAGCGACTCGGCCCACAGCTGCACGAACCATGGCGCCAGGTCGCGCAGTGCGTCGCTGTACGGCATCATGACGTGCAGCCCCTGCCCGGCCTGCGCGTGCGCGCGCCACTGCAGCGTGGCAAACAGGCCGGCCATGTTGTGGGCCAGGTCGTCGCCCGACGTCGCATCGCGCACCACCGTGGCGCCGGCGCACAGCGCCTCGACGTCGATGCCGCAGAGGGCGGCGGGCAGCGTCCCCACCGGCGAAAGCACGCTGAACCGCCCGCCGACGTTCGGCGGCACGGCGAACGCCGGAATGCCGTCGCGCCCGGCAATGGCGCGCAGCGCTCCCTTGGCCGGGTCGGTGACGAACGCGAGGTGCTGCGCCGCGTCCAGCCCCTCGCGCGCCAGCCGGTCGCGCACCACCAGGTACTGCGCCAGCGTCTCGACGGTCCCGCCGGACTTGGAGATGACCACGAACAGCGTGCGCGGCAGCGCGACGATCGCCAGCACGCCGGCGATCGTTCGCGGATCGACGTTGTCGAGCACGTGCAGGCGCGGCCGGCCGATGCGGGCGGCCGCATCGCGGACGTTCCAGGCCGGCGGCAGGAGCGCCGTGCGCAGCGCGATGGCCCCCAGCGACGACCCGCCGATGCCGAGCACGACGATGTCGTCGTAGCGCCCGGCGACCGACGCCGCAAACGCCACCACCCGGGCGCGCTCGGCCCCCTGCCGCTCGAGCTCCGTGTACCCGTGCACGCCCGCTGTCCGGACCAGATCGACCGCGGCCTTCGCGGCGCGGAAGCGCTCGGCGAGCGACGGCCAGTCATCGTCCCGCACGCCGCCGGGGACCGCCGGCGCCGTCATCGAGGTCACATCGAGCGTGAATGCCATCAGCACTCCACCACGAGGCCGTCAAAAGCCGGTTGGATGTCCGGCGGCAGCTCCGCGGCCAGCGCGGCATGCGCCGTGTCGTGCGTCAGGTGTGTCAGCCAGGTCTGCCGCGCGCCGACGCGGCGCGCCACATCCACCGCCTCGCCCAGGCTGAGGTGCGTGGGGTGCGGCGTGCGGAACAGCGCGTTGATCACCAGCACGTCGGCGCCCTGCATGAGCGCGAACGCGGCGTCGGGAATCGACTTGGCGTCGGTGACGTACGCCAGCGCGCCAATGCGGTAGCCAAAGACGCGCCACCGCCCGTGGGGCACCTCGAACGGCGTGACGTCCGCGTCGCCGATGCGCGTCGTCACGCCCGGCTCGAGCGCGGTGAGCGTCCCCTCGGGCTTGTACGTGCCCGGCTGGGCGCGCACCGCCTGGTCGAAGATGTACGGAAAGCGCGTGCGCAGGGCGCGCAGCGTTTCCGCCGGCCCGTAGAGGGGGAGCGCCCCCTCGCGGCGCACCGAGATGGCGCGGATGTCGTCCAGGCCGTTGGTATGGTCGGCGTGGTCGTGGGTGAACAGCACCGCATCCACGTCGTCGATGCCGGTGGCGATCAGCTGCAGGCGCAGTTCGGGCGGCGTGTCGATGAGCAGCCGCGTCGGACCGGCCTCGACGACGGCGCCGACGCGCGTCCGCTTGTCCCGCGGGTCCCCGGACCGGCACACCGCGCAGGCGCAGCCGACCACCGGGACGCCGAAGCTCGTGCCGGTGCCGAGGAAGGTGAGCTTCACACCGTCTCCACCTTGAGCGTGTTCGTCGTGCCGGGCACGTCAAACGGCACGCCGGCGGTCATCACGATCCGGTCGCCGTGTTTCGCAAATCCCAGGTCCACCACGATGCCGCGGGCGCTCCATGCCATCTGCTCGTAGGTGTCGGCGTGCGGCACCAGCACCGGCGTCACGCCCCACACCATCGCCAGCTGGCGGTACGTGCGCGCCTGGTCGGTGAACGCCACGATGGGCACGCCGGGGCGCCGCGCCGCGACGATGCGCGCCGCGAACCCCGACTTGGTGAACACCGCCACCGCCACCGCGCCGACCATGCGCACCGCGGTGACCGTCGCGCCGGCGATGGTCTCCTCGACGCTCGCATGACCCGGCTCCACGCGGTCGGCGCCCGTGCCGCGCGGCACGGGGTGCTTCTCGGCCTCGGTCGCGATGCGCACCATGGCCTCCACCGCAAGCTTGGGGTACGCGCCGCTCGCCGTCTCGGCCGACAGCATCACGGCGTCGGTGCCGTCGAAGATGGCGTTGGCCACGTCGCTCGCCTCGGCGCGCGTCGGGCGCGGGTTGGTGATCATCGACTCGAGCATCTGCGTGGCCGTGATCACCGGCCGGCCGAAGCGGTTGGCGAGCGAGATGATGCGCTTCTGCGCAATCGGCACCTCCTCGAACGGCAGCTCCACCCCCAGGTCGCCGCGCGCCACCATCACCGCGTCCGACGCCTTCAGGATCTCCTCGATGTCGGTGAGGGCCGAGTCCTTCTCGATCTTCGCCACGAGCAGCAGCCCCTTGGGGACGAGGGCGCGCAGCGTGTGCAGGTCCGACGGCTGGCGCACGAACGACAGCGCCAGGTAGTCGAGGTTGTGCTCCACGGCGAAGGCGATGTCGACATGGTCCTTGTCGGTCAGCGTCGGCGCCGACACCCGCACGCCGGGCAGGTTCATGCCCTTGTGCGCCTTGAGCAGGCCGCCGTACACCACGCGGCAGCGCACGCGAGCGCCGTCGATGGCGAGCACGTCGAGCGCGAGCAGGCCGTCATCGAGCAGGATGCGCGCGCCGACCGAGACGTCCTTGGCGAGGTTCTCGTACGTCACCGGGATGTCGCCGGCCTGCGTCACGGCCTCGAACGCCAGCGTGACCTCTTCCCCCTCGGCCAGCGTGACCGGCTCGGCCAGGCTGCCGACGCGGATGCGCGGCCCCTGCAGGTCGCCGAGGATCGCCACCGGGCGGTTGAGCTCGGCGGCGATGCGGCGGATGTCGGCGATGCGCGCGGCATGCTGATCGTGCGTGCCGTGCGAGAAATTGACGCGGGCCACATCGAGGCCGGCGCGCATGAGCGCACGCAGCTCGTCGGGGGACGACGACGCCGGGCCGATGGTGCAGACGACCTTCACACGGGTGTGGACGTTCGGCATGCGCGGCGCCCTCAGCGTCCCGCGGCCACGGGGCGACCGAGCGCCGCCGCCTTGGCCTCGAGCCCGGCCAGCAGCGTGTCGAAGGCCTTCTGGAACGACGCGAGCCCCTCGACGAGCAGCTGGTCCGTCACCTGGCGCAGCGGGATGCCCGCCGATTCCACGGCGGCCAGCGCCTGCTCCGCCGCCGCGAGGTCGGCGTCGATGGTGCGGCGCACCTCGCCGTGGTCGCGGAACGCCTCGAGCGTGGCCGGCGGCAGGGTGTTCACCGTCTGCGGACCCACCAGCTCCTCGACGTAGATGACGTCGCGGTACGACGGGTTCTTGGTGGAGGTGCTGGCCCACAGGGGGCGCTGGACGCGCGCCCCAGCCGTGGCCAGCGCCTGCCACCGCGCGCCGCTGAAGCGCTCGGCGAAGAGCCGATACGCCCGCTTCGCGTTCGCCACGGCGGCCTTGCCCTTGAGCGCCGCGGCGGCGCCCGCGGCGAGCGTGCCCGCCGCCGCCAGGGCGTCGATCCGCTTGTCGATCTCGGTGTCCACGCGGCTCACGAAGAACGACGCCACGCTCGCCACACCGGCCAGCGGCAGCCCTGCCGCGACGCGCGCCTCGAGCCCCGCCAGGTACGCCTCGATCACCTCGGCGTGTGCCTCGACGGCGAACAGCAGCGTCACGTTCACGTTGATGCCGTCGGCGATCAGCTGGCGCAAGGCGGTGCAGCCCGCCGCCGTGCCCGGCACCTTGATCATCACGTTGGCCCGGTCCACCAGCGCCCACAGGTGCCGCGCCTCGCGGATCGTCCCGTCCGCGTCGTTGGCGGCGTTGGGCGAGACCTCGAGCGACACGTAGCCATCGACACCGCCGGAGCGGTCGTACACGCCGCGGAACCGGTCGCAGGCCGTGCGGACGTCCGTCGCGGCAAGTTCCTCGAAGAGCTGCCACGCCGTGCGCTCCCCCGTGAGCCCCGCCACCTGCGCGTCGTACGCGGTGCCCTGGGCGAGCGCCTTTTCGAAGATGGCCGGGTTGGACGTCATGCCGGTGAGGACGTCGTCGCGGATGCGGCGCTCGAGCTCGCCGTTGTGGAGCATGGGGCGGTCGATATAGTCGAGCCAGAGCGACTGTCCGGCGTCGTGCAGTGCCTGGAGGCGCGGTGCGGGCATGGCGGGGGTCGAGAGGGAGGGCGCGCGAAGGGGGCGGCGACCGCCGCCCCCCTGAAATCTACTTCGCCGACCAGTTGGTGGAGAGCTCGAGCTTCCCCCACGCGATGGTCAGGACCCCCCTGGGCGCCTGGTCGCCGGCCGGCACGAGGGCAATCTGCATGGACTCGTGCGCCTCGCCCAGCGTGCGCGCCGTCAGGGGCACGCGGGCCAGGTCCCTGGACTTGTCGTACTGCGTGCCCCATTGGCCGGTGTTGGTGTTGATGATCAACTGGTAGCCGGCGGCGGTGCGCACGGAGTACAGCGAGTAGGCCCCCTTCGGCACCGCGGCGCCGCCGACCACCAGGTCCACGTCGGTCGTCAGCGTCGTCGAGGCGTTCGCACCGGTGCGCCAGATCGTGTCGATCGTGGTGAGCTCCACGGGCACGTTGCGCCCGCGGACATGCGGTTGGCCGTAGTCGATCTTGATGACGAACGGCTTGGGCGCCGGCTTTCCCGCCTCGCGCGGCGGGTTCAGTGCCACCTCGGTGGTGGCGCGGCCGCTGAGCGCGGCCTTCAGGGGCACCTGGGCGGCGGCGAACGCCGGGGCGAACGCGGCGATCGCGACGAGGGCACGACGGAACATTGGGACTCCGGGCATTGGTGGCGGACGACGGCCGTCGGGTGACCGATCGCTACAGCACGATCGCCATCACGTGATCGTTCTCAGGGAGGCCGTCGAACAGGTACGTGGCGCGGCCAACGGTCGCAAACCCGCGGCGCGCGTAGAAACGGCAGGCCCGTGAATTCTGTTCCCAAACGCCCAGCCACGCCATGTCGTGTCCCGCCCCCCGGGCGGCGTCGAGCGCGGCATCCATCAGCGGGGCGGCAATCCCCCGGCCGTGCCACGCCCGGTCCACGTAGAATCGCGCCACCTCCACGGGGTTCGCGCCGCGCACGGCGTCGGGCGCCGGCCCCGCCTCGAGCAGCGCGTAGCCCACCCACTCGACGCCGTGCGTGACGGCGAGTGCCTGCATATGTGCGCCCTCCAGTTCGGCGCGCAGTCGCGCGTCGGTGAACCGGGCCGCCACGTGCCGCGCGACCGCGTCGGCGTGGTGCGTGGCCGCGTAGGTATCGGCGAAGGTGCGCCGGCTGATCCCGGCATAGGCGGCCAGGTCGGCGGGCGTGGCGTGATGCAGCGCGCATCCATGGGGCAGTCCGGTCACGCCCGAATGCTCTCGCCGCAGTCGCGGCGACGCAACCCGGCCGCCAAATTGCAGGGGTCTCCCGTGCCCTTTCCCCCTGCACCGCCCGCCCGATGTCCCTCCGCATCCTGGTAACCGACGAGATCGACCGCGAGGGCGTCGCCCTGCTGCGCGCCGTGCCCGAGTTCGACGTGGACGAGCAACCCACCCTGCCCGCGGCGGAACTGCTGGAGCGCATCGGTGACTACGACGCCATGATCGGCCGCAGCGCCACCCGCGTGACGGAACCGCTGCTGCGCCGCGCGCGCCGCCTGAAGGTCGTGGGACGCGCCGGCGTCGGCGTGGACAACATCGCCATGGACGTGGCAACCGAGTTGGGCATCGCGGTGATCAACGCGCCGGCCGGCAACACGGTGGCGGTGGCCGAGCTGTTCTTCGGCAGCGTCATCTCGCTGCTGCGGCACCTCACGCGCGCCGACGCGTCGATGCACGCGGGGCGGTGGGAGCGCGCCGAGCTGCTCGGCACGGAGCTGCGCGGCAAGGCGCTCGGCATCGTCGGCCTCGGCCGCATCGGCAGCGAGGTGGCGCACCGCGCGCACGCCTTCGGCATGGAGGTGCACGCCTTCGACCCCTACGTCGGCGAGGAGCGCTTTGCCGCGCTGCGGGTGAAGCGCGCCGCCAGCCTCGAGGCGCTGCTCGGCGCGGCCCAGTTCCTCACGGTGCATGTGCCGCTCACCGACGAGACGACGCGGATGATCGACGCGGCCGCGCTGCGCCGCCTGCGCCGCGGCGCGGTGGTGGTGAACATGGCGCGCGGCGGCATCGTGGACGACGACGCCCTGCGCGCCGCCCTCGACACCGGACACGTGGCCGGCGCCGTCCTCGACGTCTACCTCAAGGAGCCGCTCACCGGCGAGCATCCGTTCCGCGACTACGACCAGGTGGTGCTCCTGCCGCACATCGGCGCCTCCTCGGCCGAGGCGCAGCGCAACGTGGCGGTGGATGCGTGCGCGGCAGTGCGCGACGCGCTGCTGAACGGCGACCTGTCGCGCTCGCTCAACGGTGCACTGGCCGGGGAGGACGCCGCGACGCTTGGCCCTGCCCTGCTGCTCGCGCGCCGCGCCGCCACCGTGGCCCGCGCGCTGCTCGCCGACCGCGGCGCGACGGCCGTCGAGTCGGTGACCATCAAGACGGGCGACGATCTCACGGCGAGCGCCGGCGCGCTGCTCGCCGCCGCCGCCGCCGGCACGCTCGAGGGCGTGGTGGAAGCCGACCGGCTCAACCTCATCAATGCGCGGGCGCTGGCCACGGCGCGCGGCCTCGTGCTCGCCCACGGCGAGGGCGGCTTTGCGCCGCACTCGCGCGCCGTCGAGGTGCGCCTCACCGCCGGCGCCCACAGCGTGCGGGTGGGCGGCGTGGCCGCGCTCGACATGCCGCCGCGTCTCACGCGCATCGCCGACTTCCACGTGGACGTCGCGCCGCGCGGCACGCTGCTCGTGCTCACCAACCACGACGTCCCCGGCGTCATCGGACGCGTGGGCACCGCCCTCGCCGACGCCGGCGTGAACATCGCCGAGTACCACCAGGCGCGGCTGGCGGCCGGCGGCGAGGCGCTGGCCGTGGTGAGCATCGACGGCGCCCCGCCAGCCCACGTGCGCGACATGCTCACCGCCCTGCGCGACGTGCGCAGCGCCATCGTGATCCGGTTCGGGGGCGACGCGTGAGCCTCGCCCTGCTCACCGACCCCGCGGCGCTCGAGGGGTATGCCCGCGACGTGTCGGGACTGCGCGCCGTGCCGGAGGCGGTGGCCCGCCCCGAGTCCGAGGACGAAGTGCAGGAAGTGGTGCGCATGGCCGCCGCGGCCGACGCCTGCATCACCGCGGCCGGCGCCCAGACCAGCACCACCGGCGCCTCGGTGGCGCAGCGCGGCTGGCTGCTCTCCACCCGCGCGATGGCGCGCATCCTCGACCTCGACCCCGTGCGCCGCACGGCGCGCGTCGAGCCCGGCGTGCTGATCGGCGACCTGCAGCGCGCCTGCGCGCCGTTCGGCCTCTTCTTCGCCCCCGACCCGACGAGCGAGGAGGAATGCACGGTGGGCGGCGCCATCGCGTGCAATGCGTCGGGGCCGCGCACGCTGCGCTACGGCCCGACGCGTCCGCACGTGCGGGCGCTCACGGCGGTGCTCGCCGACAGCAGCCTGTTCACGGCGCGCCGTCCGCTCGTCGAGAAGAACACCGTCGGGTACCAGCTGGCGCACGACCCCGTCGACTGGTTCGTGGGGAGCGAGGGGACGCTCGGCGTCGTCACCGAGGCGGAGCTGTCGCTGCTCCCCATTCCGCCGCACGTGCTTGGCCTCGGCGTGCCATTCCCCGACGAGGCCAGCGCCCTCGCATTCGTCGTGGCGGCGCGCGAGACCGCGGCCGTGCACCCGCGCTGCCTCGAGTACTTCGACGCCGACGCCTTCGGCGTGGTGCGCCACGCGATGGACGACCGGGGCTGGGCCGCCCACGCCGGCGCCATGGTCTATCTGGAGGAGGCGGGCGACGGCGAGCCGCCGCTCGACGACTGGCTCGCCCTCGCCGAACGCTTCGGCGCCAACGCCGGCGACGTGCGCGCCTTCGACGGCGAGCACGCGCTGCGCGAGGCGCGCCGCCTGCGCCACGCCGTGCCCGCCGCCATGCACGAGCGCACCGCCCCCTACCTGCCGCACGGCGGACGCCGCATGAGCACCGACTGGGCCGTGCCCTATCGCCTCGCCGCGCCGGCGCTCGCCGAGGCGCGCCGCATCGCCGACGCGCACGGCCTGCCGCCCGCCGTCACCTACGGCCACCTCGGCAACGGCCACCCGCACCAGAATTTCATTGCCCGCGATCCCATGGACGTGAAGAAGATCGAGCGCGCGCTGGAAGACATGCTGCACGCCGTGATCGCGATGGGCGGCACCGTGGCCGCGGAGCACGGCATCGGCAAGGTGAAGGCCAGGTGGCTCGGCCTGCAGTCCAGCCCCCGGCAGGTGGCGCTGATGGTGGCGCTCAAGCGACTGCTCGACCCCGACGGCCGCCTCGCCCCGGGCAACATCCTGTGAGGCGCTACGCCTCCGTCGTGCTCGATGCCGACTCGACCATCGCCGGCATCGAGGGCATCGACTGGCTCTCGGCGCGCCGCGATCCCGAGGTCCGGCGCCAGGTCGAGGCGCTGACGACGCGCGCCATGAACGGCGAACTCCCGCTCGACGACGTCTACGCGCGCCGGCTGGCCCTCATCCAGCCGACCACGCTGGACCTGCGCGCACTGGCGCATGCCTACGCCGCCGCGGTCGCACCGGGCGCCGCCGACGCGGTGGCCGCGCTGCAGGCGGCCGGCACCACGGTGTACGTGATCAGCGGCGGGCTGCGCGCCGCGCTCCTGCCGATGACGCGCGCGCTCGGCGTGCCCGACAACCGGGTGCATGCCGTGTCGATCGACGTTGACGGCGCGGGCCGCTACGTCGGCGTGGTGCCAACGCCGCTGGTCACGCAGCACGGCAAGGCGATCGTCATCGAGGATCTCGAGCTGCCGCGCCCGATCCTCGCCGTGGGCGACGGGGCCACCGACCTCGCCATGGCCCCAGCCGTGGACGCCTTCGCCGCTTACATTGGATTCGTGCGCCGCGACGCGGTCGTCGCCGGCGCCGCGCTCGTCATCGACTCGTTTGCCGCGCTCGTCGCCCACGCCCTCTCCGCATGACACCGCCCAGCTTCGGCACTTTCTTCCTTCCCGGCCCCACCGAGGTGCGGCCCGAGATCCTCGCGGCGATGCAGCGCCCCATGATCTCGCACCGCAGTGCGGAGTTCGAGGCGCTGTATGCGCATTGCGACCAGGGATTGCGCCAGCTGTTCCGCACCACGCGCCCCGTCTTCATCAGCAGCTCGTCGGCCACCGGCCTCATGGAGGCCGCGGTGCGCAACGCCCCGGCCGGGCCCATCCTCTCGCTCGTCAACGGCGCCTTTTCCGCACGCTTCGCCGAGATCGCGCGCGCCTGCGGGCGCAGCGTGCAGTCGCTGGAGGTCCCGTACGGCGAGATCGTCCCGCTCGAGACGGTCGAGCACGCGCTGCGCGCACGGCGCTACGCGGCCGTCACGGCGGCGCACTCCGAGACGTCCACGGGCGCCGCGCAGGACGTGCAGGCCATCGCCGAGCTGGCGCATGCCAACGGCGCCTTCTCGCTCATCGACTCCGTGTCCGGCATGGGCGGCATGCCGGTGGAGACCGATGCCTGGGCGCTGGACTTCGTGCTCACCGGTTCGCAGAAGGCGCTCGCGCTCCCGCCCGGCCTCGCCTTCGGCTGCGCCAGCGATCGATACCTCGCCGCAGCCGCCGACGCACCGGCGCGCGGCCGCTATTTCGACGTCGTCGAGTTCGCCCAGTACGCCGCCAGGCACCAGACGCCCAACACCCCGGCCGTCTCGCTGTTCTACGCGCTCGAGGCCCAGATGACGGCCATCGGGCCCACCGGGATCGAGTGCCGCTGGGCGCGGCACGCGGCCATGGCGTCCACCACGCACGCCTGGGTGGAGCACCAGCGCGCCGGCGGCCGCATTGACGGCATCCTCGCCCCCGCCGGCTCGCGCAGCGCCACCGTCACCGTGGTCAGGACGGCGGCGGGCGTGGACGCCAAGGCGATCGTCGCCGAAGTCGAGCGGCGCGGCTTCATCATCGGCGCCGGCTACGGCAAGCTCGGCGCGACGACATTCCGCATCGGGCACATGGGCGACCACAGCGTCGCGACCGTCACGCGCGTGCTCGACGTGATCGCCGCGGTGCTGGCCGGCGCATGATCCGCGCGGCGACCCGCCGCGACGGCGGAGTCGCCGCCGGTGTCCGCCGCATCAGCGTCGGCGTGACCAGCCGCGCGTGGGACATTGGGGAACCGGTTCGGACGGGGCGGCGTTGATCGGGCGGGGAACGTGCGCGATGATTCAACGCGCGGCGGCCGGCGCCGCGCTCCCTGCCGCCGCCGCACGGCCCGCCCACTCTTCCACCACGCCTTCGTGACCGACCCGTCCGCCCGACCCGAGCACATGCTCCCGATGCGCCTGGTCTCCGAGCGCACGGGCCTGTCGCCCGACGTGCTCCGGGCGTGGGAGCGCCGGTACCGCGTGGTGACGCCCGGGCGATCGCCGGGCGGACAGCGGTGGTACAGCGAGGCCGACGTGGCACGGCTGCGCCTGCTCGCGCGCGCCGTCGAGGCCGGGCGCAACATCGCGTCGGTCGCGTCGCTGGGCAGCGAGGCACTGGTCCGCCTGGTGCGCGACGAAGAGGCCTCGGTGCTCGCGCGCCAGACGCCGTACGCGCTGGCCGCGCAGCCGCACCTCGCCGAGGCGCTGGGTGCCGTCGAGTCGCT
>Ga0334722_10001575_pt1 | contig 28130 bp, 21 predicted proteins | sample C3_bottom_MG_FD_207210 | JGI IMG/M metagenome (GOLD analysis project Ga0334722, IMG submission 207210) | Sediment microbial communities from Yellowstone Lake, YNP, Wyoming, USA - C3_bottom | ecosystem: Environmental > Aquatic > Freshwater > Lake > Sediment | place: USA: Wyoming | collected... | reverse complement strand
ATGCGCTTAAATCAACTCCTGTAGAGCCAAAAGAACTCCGAAAAAGATGGCGTTTCCCGGCCATCATCGTCCATGCTAAGACAGACAAAGATCACGCGCCTGTCATCCTGTCCACCGACCTGACTTTGATCCTGAAGCTCGCCCCAGAGGTCATGCCGCCCTCCGACAAGGAATCCTTCATCCGTGAAATTCTGTATCAATTTTATACCAACCAACCTGTAGATGACCTGCAGCGTTACGCTCTCGAAAGGGGTGAGATGAACCGCAAGCTGCAGGCCTGGATTATGAAGCAATGGCCAGAGTTGCACCTCGATTCCATTGCTATTGATCGCTACCAACTCCTCTGAGCTGCACAAATTTGTCAGTATATCCACTCTTAGGTTTCTTTCTCGCTGTTAGTCAGTTCACCCCTTCAGGCTATTGATCGCGGTCCGTAAAAGTTCTTGAAAGCCTAATCATCTTTGGTCCTTGAATGATATTTGAATTGGCGCTCTAGTGGATTCGTATCTCCTTTGTTGTTGCCCCCTCCCTCCCGTTTCAACCATTGATGTTGATCCTGTAAGAGCCTGATTCTCACCCCTGTCGTTGAGTAGGCCTCCATCTATTTTGTTTTTCATTTTTGTAAAAAAATATTGTAAATTAAACAATAATGAAAATGATGACTATTGGGTTAGCCGCCGATTTCTTTATGATTATACAAACAATTATGCATGATATCGAATTGTTATAATAATATTTATGCGGTTGGCATTTGAAATGCTTAACAGTGAGCATCTTTGATAAGTTCACAGGAAAAGCCTGTCGTGCTATAAAAGTTGGCGAAGCAATCGGCGCTATTTTCTCATCGTGTTCCGTCCTTCCGCCTTTACGTAAGTATACCGACACCTTGGCACTCAACATTAAAAGGAGAAAAAAATGATCAACAGCGGGGATACGGCCTTTGTTCTGGCATCAGCCGGCCTGGTTTTACTGATGACGCCAGGTCTTGCGTTATTCTACGGGGGGATGGTGCGCAGCAAAAATGTGCTGGGCACTTTCATGCAGAGCCTCATCATGATTTCGGTCATCAGCATAGAGTGGGTATTTCTGGGCTATACCATGTCCTTTGGTCCTGATATCCAAGGTGTGCTTGGTGATTTGTCATGGGCCGCTTTACAGTCGGTAGGCTCGGCCCCCAGCTCGACGTACGCCACTACCATCCCTCAGAACGTCTTCATGATCTACCAGTGCATGTTCGCCATCATTACCCCGGCGTTGATTACTGGCGCCTTTGCTGAAAGGGTGCGGTTCGCGCCTTTCGTGGTCTTTGCCCTTCTCTGGTCAATATTGGTCTATAATCCGGTTTGCCACTGGATATGGGGGTCGGGCGGTTGGTTGGCGGCCTATGGAGTCCTTGATTTCGCCGGTGGCCTGGTGGTGCATCTTACCTCCGGCGCCGCAGCCTTGGCCGCTGTGTTGGTGATCGGTCCCCGTAAGGGCTTTGGTACGCATAGTTTCATGCCTCACAATTTGCCAATGACCATTCTCGGGACAGGACTACTCTGGTTCGGTTGGTTCGGTTTTAATGGTGGCAGTGCGCTTGCCGCCAATGGCCTCGCCGGCACGGCCTTTATCTCCACTCATTTAGCCGGGATGGCGGGTATGGCCGTCTGGAGCTTGGTTGAGTGGCTGCACCGTGGGCATCCCACCACACTTGGCGCTGCTTCCGGCGCCGTTGCGGGCTTAGCGACCGTCACGCCTGCCGCAGGATTCATCGGCCCGGTGTCGGCAATCGCGATCGGCATGATCGCCGGTATTGTCTGCTACTCGGCGGTCTCCGTTAAAAATAAAATCGGGCTCGACGATTCGCTCGATGTCATCGGCATCCACGGGGTTGGCGGCGTCATCGGCACTATCTGTCTCGGTATTTTCGCCTCCAAGGCCATCAACCCGGCGGGGGCTGATGGATTATTGTTTGGTAATCCGCGTTTTTTAGGCACGCAGATTTTCGGAGTAATTGTTGTCGCGTCTTACGCTTTTGTGGTAAGTTGGGTTCTCTTGAAGATTATTAATGGACTCATGGGTCTGCGTGTTTCGGCGGAAAACGAAAACACGGGCCTCGATTTGAGTGAGCATAGCGAAACGGCATACAATTAAATCTGATGACGCCTGACCCGTAAAAAATGGATAAGTCCCTATTGGCTGTAATTCATTGGCGGCACTGGGCTCCGTCATTTTTTTGATCACGATATGGTTACAGGTAAACCAGAAAGGGACTAAAGGGAGAAAACAATCATGAAAAAAATCGAAGCGATTATCAAACCGTTTAAGCTGGACGATGTCAAGGAGGCCTTAAACGCCATGGGCATCAAGGGTATGACCCTATCCGAGGTCAAGGGGTACGGCCGGCAGAAGGGACACAAGGAGATCTACCGGGGCGCCGAATATGTGGTTGATTTCATCCCTAAGGTCAAGCTTGAATTGATTGTCGAGGCCGAGCAGGTGGATGCAGTGGTTGAGTGTATTCGTCAGGCCGCCCTCACCGGCAAGATCGGCGATGGCAAAATTTTTGTCTTGCCAGTGGACGATGTAATCCGGGTGAGGACGGGTGAGAGGGGCAAAGAAGCCATTTGATCCGATGCTCACCGACGCCGCGACTAATGACCCGATCGGCCTGCGAACCCGCCGCGAGATCCTGGAAGTCCTATGGCGACAAGGGCTGAAGGGCAGGGCGCTGCTTCGGGAGCATACCCAACTGATCGACAACCACCTCTGCCAGAAATTCATCGACTGCCCTGAGGCCGCAACCGGCATGGCCTTGGTCGCAGTCGGCGGCTATGGACGTAGTGAACTCTTCCCTCTGTCCGACATCGATCTGCTTCTCCTCTACCGCCCCGAGGCCGAAGGGGAGCTGCCTGCCGTAACACACGCCATTTTTTACCCCCTCTGGGATGCCGGTCTTGAAGTCGGCCACAGCGTTCGTAGTGTCGACGCCTGTCTGGCCGACGCCGCCAATGATTTTTTCTTCCGGGTCGCCCTGCTCGATGCCCGCTTCATCACTGGCGAGATTGGGCTGTTTGACCAAATGCAGGCAGCCTACCAGGAACGCTTTATCGATGGCCAGCGCCTCTCCTTTCTGGAGGACATGACCTGCCATCGGGACGAACGGCACCGTCGTTTTGGTCTGCACAGCTACCGGCTCGAACCGCAGATCAAGGAGATTCGCGGCGGGCTTCGCGATATCCAAGCCATGCTCTGGACCGCCAAGGTTGTATACGGCCTGAAAGACCTTGCATCGCTTAAGGACGCCGGCCTGTTGAGCGAGGACGAACACCGGCGTTTCGAGGAGGCCTGGGAGGGGCTGATCGAGATCCGTAACCGCCTGCACTACATCAGCTCCCGGAAGAATGACCAGCTCTATTTCGAGCACCAGGAAGAGATCGCCAAGGCCCTCGGCTATCGCAGCACCAAGGGCATCATGGATGTTGAACATTTCATGCGCGCGGTCTACACCCACCTGCAGACCATCGCCAGCACTACCGACTTATTTTTCGAGCATGTCTTCGAGGTCATCACCAAGCAGACGAGTCCCTCGAATGCCGATGATTTTCTTGAGTTCGAGCCAGGGATTATTGCCCGCAAGGGACGTATTCGGCTGACACCGATCGAGCAGTTGCAGGGAAATCCGTATGTTTTGCTCCGTATCTTTCTCCATGCCGCCAAGTCCGGGCTGCCTGTCCATCACCAAACCCGAAAATTGATCACCGCCAACCTCCATCTGGTGGATGACGTCTGTCGCAATGACCGCCAACTCGGGCGCCTCTTTATCGAAATTCTCAGTCAGGATAGGGCGTCGCTTACGGTGTTAGAGTCCATGCTGGAGTGCGGTCTGCTGACGGCATTTCTGCCGGAGTTCAATCATCTGAAATCTCTGGCCCAGCACGATATTTACCATGTCTTCACTGTTGATCTCCATCTGGTGCAGACGGTGGCGATACTCCATCAACTGGCGATTGAGCAGGCCACTATCTTCAACCTTGTCACCGCCCCGAACCTGCTTTATTTGGCCGGTCTCCTGCACGACATAGGCAAGGGCTACGGCCTTGACCATGAACGTAAGGGAGAGGAGTTAGTCAGGCAGATCGGCACTCGGCTCGGGCTTGACAGCCGTGAACTTGGGCTACTGGAATTCGCGGTGGGTAACCATCTTTTTCTGACTGATACTGCCTTGCGGAGGGATTTAGACGATGCTGGCCTTATCAAGCGTTGCGCCGAACGGGTGGGGACTTTGGAGCGGCTGGCCATGCTCTACCTGTTGTCCATCGCTGACGCCATGGCCACCGGGCCGACCGTCTGGAACGATTGGAAGGCGGCGCTGTTGCTTGATCTCTACTTGAAGATAGCCCTATTGCTTGAAAAGACCGGCGAAGGGCCGCAGGATCTAAGCATCGGTTTAGAGTGGATACGGGACAAAGTTAGCGCCCGGTTGGGTGGTCACTGCCCGATCGATCTGGACATCCTGCCGGGAGATTATCTGCTCAATTTTGGGCCGGATGATATTGTTAAACATATCGAGCTGAGTCGAGCCCTGACCGACAAGGATCTTGTCGTTTTGCCCCAGGATAAGGAGGGCCATTGGTCGATTCTGATCCTGACCCGCGACCGTCCCGGCCTACTCACCAAGATCTTTGGGGTCATTTCGCTTAACAACCTGCGTCTGTTGGCCGCCCAGATCTTCACCTGGCCGGACGGCACCGTGGTGGATGTCGTTAATGTTCAGCCTGTGTATGAAAAATCCCACGCCGACCAAGACTGGTCGCAATTTACAATCGAGTTGCAAAAGGCGATCAATCATCGCTTGGGCCTTGATTTCCGGCTGCGTCAGAAGCACCAGTCGGGCCGCAAGGCCACAGTCAAGATTCAAGCCCCGGCCAAGGTGGTAATCGATAATGATGCCTCCGAGACCTATACCGTCATTGAGGTCTATGTCGCCAATCAACCTGGCATCGCCTACGCCATCAGCCGCACCCTGACCGATTTTCAGATCAATGTCTTCCGGGCCAAGATCGGCACCCGCTCCGACCAAGTCGTAGAGGTCTTCTATGTCCTGGACTGCGACGGCAAAAAGATTACCGAGAAAGAGTTTGTCGAGGAGATCAGGCAGAGCCTGTTGCACGCCTCGCAGCTTTGAAAAAAAGTTTGTGTAGTAAGTTAAAGTTTACTTTAATGATTCCGAGAGCGGCTCCGATAAGGTCAGTATTGGGAGGTTGGTATGCCATTCAACCTGTATTCTCTGACTAATCGATAAGAGGTGTGAATCATGAAGATGCGTATTAAAGATATCAGCCAAAGGCTCGAAGTTCCGGTCTCAACCATCCGCTATTGGCAGTTTGAGTTTACCGACATGATCATACCGCAGCGCACGGAGGGTGGCCAGCGTCGTTATACGGAAGGCGATTTAGCCTTGTTCTCGCGGATAAAAACCTTAGTTTACGGACAAGGCCGGTCCCTGGCAACGGCCAAGGAAATCATTCAGTCCGGGTCGTCATCCCGGGACGACATCGATTGGACGCAACAGACCATTCTGATCACCGGCGGTACAGGGTCGTTTGGCAAGCATTTTTGCCGGATGATGTTGGACCGTTACAATCCCAAGGCAATCCGCATATACAGTCGTGACGAGCTGAAACAGCACGATATGCGGATGGAGTTCAAGGACGATCAGCGTTTGCGTTTTTTGATCGGCGACGTCCGCGATGGCGAGCGACTGCGCCGGGCCATGGAGGGTGTCGACATGGTGGTGCATGCCGCTGCCTTGAAGCAGGTGCCGGCCTGTGAATACAACCCCTTTGAGGCGGTGAAGACGAATGTCCATGGCGCCCAGAACGTCATTAATGCCGCGATCGACGCCGGGGTGAAAAAGGTTATCGCCCTCTCCACCGACAAGGCGGTCAACCCCGTCAACCTTTACGGCGCAACCAAGCTTTGCTCGGATAAACTTTTTACCCAGGGCAACTCCTATGCCGGGGAGGGCAGGACTCGTTTCGCCTGTGTGCGCTATGGCAATGTCATCGGCAGCCGCGGTAGCGTGATCCCGGTCTTCCTTAAACAAAAAGAGTTCGGGCGGATCACCGTCACTGATCCACGCATGACTCGCTTTTGGATCACTCTCGATCAGGCCGTGGAATTGGTGCTTAAAGGGTTTAAGTACATGGAGGGCGGTGAAATTTTTGTGCCGCAGATCCCCAGCATGCGGATTATGGATCTGGCCCGCGCCATTGCCCCGGAGTGCGCCGTTGACCAGATCGGCATCCGTCCCGGTGAGAAATTGCATGAGGCCTTGACCGGCGAAGATGAAGGGCGAACGGCCGTCACCTACAAGGGCATGTATGTCATTTTGCCTAATTACTCCTGGTGGGACCGCAAGAACTATGTCGAGGCCGTGCCGGTACCGGAAAATTTTGTTTATACCAGCGATGGCAATAATGAGTGGATGACGGTTGAGCAATTGCGTGAGCTTGTCTACGGTCCCGCCGCGCATGAGAACGAGGCGGAACGCCTGGTTGTCAATGGATAGGTCACCTTGCGAACCCGCTATCCCTGCACCTCCCTTCCTGCCTTACGGTCGGCAGGTGATCAGCGAGGCCGATATCGAAGCCGTTGTCGCCGCCTTACGTTCGCCCTGGCTCACCACCGGACCGCACGTCGGCGACTTTGAAAAGGGAGTGGCAGACTTTTGCGGCGTCCGGCACGGGGTGGCGGTATCCAGCGGCACTGCCGCCTTGCACGCCGCCATGGCCGCCATCGGCATTGGTCCAGGGGATGAGGTGATTGTCCCGGCCATGACCTTTGCGGCCACCGCCAACGCGGTGGTCTATCAGGGAGGGCGTCCGGTGTTTGCCGATGTCGAGGCCAGCACCCTGCTGATCGACCCGGCATCGGTGGAAGCGCGCATCAGCGAACGGACCAAGGCGGTGGTGGCGGTGGACTACGCCGGTCAGCCCTGCGATTATCAGGCGCTCCGTGCCATTACCGACCGTCATGGCCTTATTCTGATCGCCGATGCCTGCCACTCTCTCGGGGCAGATGATGGCGGCAAGAAAGTCGGGACGCTTGCCGACCTCACTGTCTTCAGCTTCCATCCAGTCAAACACATCACCACCGGCGAAGGCGGCATGGTGATTACCGATAATCCGGATCTGGACGGGGCGATGCGCAGGTTCCGCAACCATGGTATCAGCACTGACCACCGTCAGCGCGAGGCCATCGGCACCTGGCAGTACGAGATGATCGAACTGGGCTACAACTACCGGATCACCGATTTCCAGTGCGCCCTGGGGCTCTCCCAACTAGCGCAACTGCCATCCTTCCTCGAGCGCCGCCGTCGTATCGCCTGCCTATACCACGAGGCCTTTGCCGCCTCCACTACGATCCGCCCCTTGGCCGTACGTCCGGCAACGGCATCTGCCTGGCACCTCTTTGTGGTGCGACTGGCTGGCGGCATTGCCAGGGAGACGGCGTTCCGCCAGCTTCGGAAGCGGGGTATCGGCGTCAATGTCCACTACCTGCCTGTCTACCTTCATCCTTTTTATCGCAAACATTTTGGCCTGCAACCAGGGTTGTGCCCGGTAGCGGAGGCGGCCTATGAAGCGATCCTCTCCCTGCCGATCTGGCCGGGAATGGATGATGACCAGACCGCACGGGTGATCCAAGAACTCGAACAACTTAAGGCGAAGCCATGACGGACCAGCCGTGTCTGCTTGTGCTGCGTGCCGATGCCGACTCCAGTATCGGCTCCGGGCACGTCATGCGTGCTCTGGCCCTAGCCCAGGAGTGGCAGGGACAAGGCGGGGAGGCGGTCTTCGTGGGATACATCAAAAGCGAAGCACTCCGCCAGCGGCTTGAGTCAAACGGCTTCCAAGTCCGTAGCCTGCTTGCGGCCCACCCTGACTCGCAGGATCTTACCTCCTTTCTGCCCTGGCTTCACGAACGCCAAAGCCAAGCAGGCTGGGTGGTATTGGACGGCTACCACTTCGACCCGTCCTATCATCAGGCGATACGCGCCGCAGGATGGCCGCTCCTGATCATTGACGACTACGCCCACCTCCCGGCCTATCATGCCGATATCCTGGTTAATCCCAATGCCTATGGCAGTGCGATGCATTACCAGGCCGAAGACCAGACCTTGCTTCTGCTGGGTGCACGCTTTGCCCCGTTGCGGAAGGAGTTTCAGCAGGCACTCGTTAGCCAAGACGACGGGGAGAGGGAGAGATACTGCTCTCCAGGCCGTCGTATCCTGGTCACCATGGGCGGAGCCGACCCGGACAATGTTACGGAGAAAGTGATCTCGGCTCTTCAGGCCATGGGCAGTTGCGACCTGGAAGTCAAGATCGTCGTTGGGCCGCTCAACCAGCACCGGCAGGCGTTGGGGGAACACCTGCATCGCACCGGGCTCGATGCCGAGATACTGTCCTCGGTGACCGATATGCCTTCCCTCATGCGTTGGGCGGATCTGGCAATCAGCGCCGCCGGATCGACCTGCTGGGAACTGGCGGCGCTAGGCGTGCCAATGGCGGTGACTGTCTTGGCCGACAATCAAGAACGGGTGGCGGCCTCGCTTGCCGATCATGGCGTGGCGGTCAACCTCGGCTGGCATCATGCCTGGCAGGTGGATTTAGCGGGCAAGATATTGCTCGATCTGCTTGGCAGCATCCAACAAAGGCAGGAGATGGGGCACAGGGGACAAAAGTTGATTGACGGACTGGGGTGCGAACGATTGACTCAGGCGATGCGGGGGTACTACTTTTCCTTGCGCGCCGCTACCGAAGAGGACTGCGAGATCGTCTTCCAGTGGGCCAACGACCCGCTTACCCGTGTCGTCTCTTTTTCTCGTGAGTCTATCTCCTGGCAGGAGCATCGCCGTTGGTTTGCGGCGCGGTTAGCTGACCACAACCATATATTTTACATCGCCATCACGTCGGGAGGTCTACCCATGGCTCAAGCCCGATTTTCTTTGATGGAAAACGGCGAGGCGGTCATTTCTGTCAGCTTGGCCCGCGAGTTCCGCGGCGTTGGCCTTGGTTCCCGCCTTATAAGGCTGGCCTGTAAACAGGCAATGACAGAAAGACCTTTCAACAAAATCCGGGCGCTGATCAGGCAAGGCAACGCCGCATCGTTACACGCTTTTACTCAAGCCGGGTTCCGGCAGCAGGGCGCCGTGGAGGTCTCGGGCCAGCAGGCGGTCGCCATGGACTATACCTTGGAGGGTGTCGCCGCATGACCCCTGCCATCGCCATCAAGGACAGGTCTATCGGCCCTGGGCAGCCGGTATATATTATCGCCGAGATGAGCGCCAACCATGGCCAGGATTTCGACCAGGCGTGCAAGATTTTGGCGGCTGCCAAAGAGGCGGGGGCCGATGCCATCAAGCTCCAGACCTATACCGCCGACACTTTGACCATCGCCAGCGACAAGGAACCGTTTCGGATTAAAGGCACCGCTTGGCAGGGGAGAAATCTCCACGACCTCTATCAGGAGGCCTTCACTCCCTGGGAGTGGCAACCAAAATTGATGGCCGCGGCTACCGACATGGGCTTGCACTGTTTTTCCACCCCGTTTGATGAGAGCGCGGTCGATTTCCTCGAATCCATCGGGGTGCCGGCACACAAGGTCGCCTCTTTCGAGCTGGTCGACCTAGCGCTGCTGCGAAAGATTGCCGCCACCGGCAAGCCGGTGATCATGTCTACCGGCATGGCAACCTTGGCTGAAATCGATGAGGCGGTGACCACCCTGCGACAAGGGGGTTGCCGCGAAATCGCCTTGCTTAAGTGCACCAGCGCCTATCCGGCGTCGCCTCTGTCCATGAACCTGCGCACCATTCCTCATCTCGCTCAAGCCTTTGACACGGTTTCCGGCCTTTCCGACCACTCCTTGGGGCTTGCCGTACCGGTGGCAGCAGTCGCCATGGGTGCCTCGATCATTGAAAAGCACTTGACTCTATCCCGAAGTGTTCCTGGACCGGACAGCAGCTTTTCCCTGGAACCTGTTGAATTCAAGGCCATGGTGGCAGCGGTGCGCGAAGCGGAGCAGGCACTAGGCGCGGTGAGTTATGCCGTGACCAAACAGGAAGAGGCGAGCAGGGCATTTAGGCGCTCGCTTTTCGTGGTGCGGGATATCAAGGCCGGCGAGCTCTTTACTACTGACAATGTCCGCTCCATCCGGCCTGGCCACGGCCTCCATCCGCGCTATCTTGAGATGACGTTGGGGCGGCGGGCGACGCAAGAGATCGAAAAAGGGACGCCTTTGGCGTGGAAACATCTCGGCGAGGCGGCACTATGAAGGTGGCTATCATCCCGGCCCGCGGCGGCAGTAAGCGGATTCCCGGCAAAAACATCAAGCTCTTCGCCGGGCAACCAATCATCGCGTATTCCATTCAGGCGGCCTTGGCCTCCGGCCTCTTTCAGCGGGTCATCGTTTCCACCGACTCTGAAGCAATTGCCGCGGTGTCCCGTGACTATGGGGCGGAGACCCCATTTGTCCGTCCTTCAGCTCTGGCCGACGATTTTACCACCACCGCCGATGTCATCCTGCACGCACTCGACTGGCTTGCGAGCCATGACGCGCCAGTCCGCCACGCCTGCTGCCTTTACGCTACCGCCCCTTTTGTCCAGACCAGATTCCTTGGCGAGGGCCTGGAGATGTTAGAACGCAGCGGGGCGGCGTCCGTGTTTACAGTGACCACCTATCCGGCTCCGATTTTCCGGGCACTGAAACAAGAAGCCGATGGCCGGCTGGCTATGGTCTGGCCGGAATATGAGCTGACTCGCTCAAACGACCTGCCCGAGACCTTCCATGACGCCGGTCAGTTTTATTGGCTTGACGCCGTGCGCTTCCTGGCGGACAAAAAGATATACAGCCCCGACTCCCGGCCGGTGGTCTTGCCTCGTTACTTGGTGCAGGATATCGATACCCTGGAGGATTGGGTAACTGCCGAGGCGATGTATGAGGCGTTACAGGTGTTGAGGAAAATCCAGAAATTATGATTAACGATTCTTGTCTTGCAATCAGAACTAATTGATAACCGGTTATGATGACCATGGCTTATGAAGGAGAAGAACAGATGACCGTCTTTCAAACAGAACAAGAGGCATTTTGGGCAGGGGAGTTCGGCGATCAATACATCGGTCGGAACCCGAGTTCCAAGGAGATGGGGGCGCGGTTGGCCTTGTTTGCCAAGATCATGGCTCGAACGACCGGCGTTGAATCATCCATCGAATTTGGCGCCAATATCGGCAACAACCTCAAGGTGTTGCAGCAGATGTTTCCCTCTATGGATTTAGCTGCCGTTGAAATTAACGATAAGGCTGTTGAGGTTTTAAAGGATTGGGGCAAGGCTCGTGTTTATCATCGCTCGATTCTTGATTTTGAGCCAGAGCAACAGTACGACCTCTCTTTTGTCTCCGGCGTCCTCATTCATATCAATCCGGAGATGCTGTCGCAGGTGTATGATCGCCTTTTCCTGGCCACTCGCCGTTACCTTTGCTGTATTGAGTATTACAATCCGTCTCCGGTGGAAATTTCTTACCGTGGTCATTCCGGCAAATTGTTCAAACGTGACTTCGCTGGTGAAATTATGAGCCGTTTCCAAGAGTTGCGTCTGCTGGATTATGGTTTTGTCTACCATCGTGACCCCAATTTTCCGCTGGACGACCTCACTTGGTTCTTGATGGAGAAGCAATGATGTCTTGAGGATGTGGCCTGTTGCCGTTATCCTAAAATCCATAAAGGAGAAATACTCATGTTTAAACATATTCGTTACTGCACTCGTTGCGTGATGCCTGAAACCAAGCCGGATCTCCATCTTGACGATGAAGGCGTATGCAGCGCTTGTCGTTATTTCGAACAGCGTCGCGAAATCGATTGGTCTTCCAGGGAACGGGAGTTGGGGGAGATTTTGAAGAAATATCGTTCAAAGGACGGCAGCAACTATGATTGCATCATCCCGGTGAGTGGCGGCAAGGACAGCCATGTCCAGGTCATCAAGATATTGGAGCTTGGCATGAATCCACTGTGCGTGACCGCCTCCACAGATATGCTCTCCGATATTGGCCGGCAGAATATTGAAAACATCAAGAATCTGGGGGTCGATTATGTCGAAATGTCGGTCAATCCCTTGATCAGGCGAAAGATAAATCGGTTGGCCCTGGCCCAGATCGGCGATATCTCCTGGCCGGAGCATGTCGCTATCTTTACGATTCCCATCCATTTCGCCGCTAAATTTAATGTTCCGCTCATCATCTGGGGAGAAAATTCACAAAATGAGTATGGCGGACCAGCTACTGCGGGCCAGAATCATGTCTTGACCAGGCGTTGGCTGGAGGAGTTCGGCGGTCTGCTCGGCCTACGGGTTAGCGATCTGCTTCTTGAAAAAGAGATTACTCGACAGCATCTCATTCAGTACACCTACCCCACAGATGAAGAATTGCAACGAGTTGGGGTGACGGGAATATTTCTTGGTTACTTCATCCCATGGGACGGCTATGCCAATGCCCTGGTGGCCCAAGCCCACGGCTTCACCACCTACCACACAACCGTGGAGGGGTCGGTGGTCAACTATGAAAACCTGGACAACCACCAGACTGGTATCCACGATTATTTTAAATTTTTGAAATTCGCCTTTGGCCGGGCGACAGATATCGCCTGTTTGCATATCCGCCGTGGCCGATTGACTCGCGAACAGGGCGTTAAGCTGGTAAAAAAGCACGATGGTAAGTTCCCATGGACATATTTGGGAAAACCTTTGGAAGAGATACTGGCGCCGTTGGATATGACTGTTGACGAGTTTGTTAAAATCTGCGACAGATTCACCAATAAGAAATTGTTTGAGCGTGATGCCAACGGACGATTGATTAAGGACAAATATGGTAATCTTACCCGAATTAATGACGATAACTCTATCGATATCGATGCCAACAATTCGCTTGAAGAATTGTCCGGTCCTTCGACAATTGGATCATGAAACGGGTTGCCATTATAGATTACGGCATGGGCAATGTCGATTCCGTGTTCCGGGCGGTGGAAGAGTGCGGCGGTAGCCCTGTGGTCACTTCTGCCGCGGCGGAGATTAACGATGCCGACTGTCTTATTCTGCCAGGGGTTGGTGCTTTTGGTGACGGGATTAATAATATTCGGCAGCGGAGATTGGATGAGATGATGGCGGAGCGTGTCCTGGGGCAGGGCGTTCCCCTGCTTGGTATCTGCCTCGGTATGCAACTGTTAGCGACCAAAGGGTATGAATTTGGCGAAAACTCCGGCCTCGGCTGGATTAATGGTGAGGTCGTGCGGTTACAGGCAGACAATTTACAGACCAGAATTCCTCATGTAGGTTGGAACGAAGTGCATATTAAAAATAATTCCCCCCTGTTGCAGGGGATAGAATCAGGAAGAGACTTTTACTTCGTACACAGCTACCACTTTGTTTGCGCGAGCTCTGAAAACATCTTGGCGACCACCCCTTACTGTAGTGGCTTCACCTCGGTGATTGGCCAAAAAAACATTTTCGGCGTGCAGTTCCATCCGGAAAAAAGCCAGAAGGTAGGCTTTCAGTTATTGCGAAATTTTTTGACCCTGTAGAGGTATGAGTGATGCTCAAGGTCCGAATTATGCCGACCCTGCTGTACAAGGATTTTGAACTGGTTAAGGGGGTGGGATTCGACAGTTGGCGCGGCGTTGGGAGCGCCATGCAAGCGATTCGCGTCTATAATATGCGGGAGGTCGATGAGTTGGTTTTTCTCGATATCTCCGCCACTCGGGAAAAAAGGGAGCCGGATTTTGAGTTGATCGATGATTTGGCCGATGAGTGTTTCATGCCGCTCACTGTGGGGGGGGGGGTCAGCACCATTGAGGATGTTCAGCATTTGTTGGCGGTGGGTGCCGACAAAGTGGCGATTAATACTCGGGCGGTGCTTGATCCGGAGTTCATAGGGTCTGTGGCGCAACGGTTCGGCGTTCAATGTGTTGTGGTGTCAATTGACGTTAAGCGACATGCCGATGGACACTGCGAAATCTATACCCACTCAGGCACTCGGTCCACAGGCATGGACCCCGTCACCTTTGTGGTGGAGGCCGCCCGCCATGGCGCCGGTGAAATTTTGCTCACTAGCATTGAGCGGGACGGGGGTATGAAAGGCTACGATGTGGAGCTGATCAAGCGAGTGAGTGAGGCGGTGGATGTCCCGGTAATCGCCTCAGGCGGCGCCGGAAATTATGAGGATTTTTTTCAGGCACTAACTAGTGGAAATGCAGCGGCAGTGGCTGCAGCCAGTATGTTTCATTTCACCGAGCAAACGCCCTTAGCGGCGAAGGAATATCTTCATCAGAAGGGTTTGCGGGTCAGAATGTAACGGATTTTGTAACTATCCAGCAGCACCACATCTGCTTTGTCATAGGCCTACTCTCATAGCGCTGCTATAGCTCGCAGGCCTATTTCAAGTTTATACCCCCTTGCGGGGTACATCTGCGGTGCTGCTGAATAGTTACGACTTGGGGTGAGCTGGATAGTTATCGGATTTTTTATCGTAGTAAATTTCGGAATGCCTGGAGGCGCGGGGAAAGTTGATGGATAAAATAGACAAAGCAATCATTGGCTCGTTACCCTTTCCGTCTGTCATACGGATTGAACCTTCCGGGGCTTGTAATCTTGCCTGCTCGCATTGCCCGACCGGGACGATATCATTGAAGCGTGGCATAATGTCCGAGTCGACTTTTTCCCGTATTTTACAAGAAATAGAGCCCTATGTCAGTTCAATCAGAGTTGTCGTACTCTATCACGGCGGCGAACCATTATTGAACAAACGCTTGCCTGAAATGATACGGACTCTTCGGGGGATGGGAATTCCGTTTATAAAGACGGTTTCTAATGGCATGCTTCTGGACGTGGATGTCGCTCAAGGCCTTATCGATTCAGGTCTGGATTCCATTGAATTTTCTTTGGACGGGAAAAGTCCTGGCGAAAACAATTTTTTTCGTCGACACAGCGACTTTGTCACTGTTGCCCAAAACATCAAGAATTTCCTTGAGATCCGAAGGAAAAGCCACTGCTCAAAGCCAAAAGTATACATCTCCTCAACCCAGTTCATTCAGCAAGGGGAGGATGTCTGTGTCCCTCCAGAAGTGCCGGCCTATTTAATTTCCGAATTTTCTGATCAGTATCATGAAGAAGTGGAGTTTAAATGCACATGGGCGATGGAGTGGCCTCATATGGAAGTATCGACGGATATTTATACGGCAGTAAAATTTGCCGATGCCCCTGTGACTTTTGCAACAGAATGTGACCATGTTGTCAACACGATTACTGTGCGTTGGAATGGCGATGTCGTCCCATGTTGTTATGATCTGACCAGTTGTGCTGTGTTGGGAAATATAGCAGATGCCGATTTGTCAGCCATATGGGAGAACGATAACTATCGTGAGTTCAGACGCGCAATTCGAAATCAGACGCCAACAACTCTTTGTGCCAAATGTAACGTGATACGGCACCCCAATACATATTTGGCTGTACGCCCAGAGGTTTTGGCACGAATTGGTTGATCCTTGTTTCCTGGTGCTCACGTTTTCGATATGACGGTGCGGAAGAAGGGTGATGATATAGAATATGCGAAAGGAATCAATCCCATGGAATTGACCAGCGACTATTTTCAAGAAAACCTTGCACTGCTGAAAGAACATCATCACCATGCCTGGCAGGTAGTGACAGACTATGCCGGCGATCCCTTCGGCGAGTTTTGCATGGCCGCAGATGGCAATCCTACCCTTCTAGTCCGTATGGATAGCGGGGAGGAAATCATTTTTCATGACACCACAAACACTGACGCGGAACTGGTCGGCTATTACGCCCTGGCGCCAGAGGATGCCACCGGCGTCGCCTTGTTCGTCGGCATGGGATTGGGGTATACCCCTCGAGCCATGCTCAAAAGCCATGGGCAGCTTCGTCACCTGGCCGTCTTTGAACCGGAAACAGGCATTTTTATCCGGGCGCTCCAGGCCTTAGACTTGACTCCGCTCCTTACTGATTACCGAGTAAAGATCGCCATTGGCCCTAATATCGATGTCTCTTCAGTCCTTACCCCCATGAGCCGCGCTCTTCAATTGGAGAGTCTTTATGTCCTTAAGCACCTCCCTTGTTTTCGATTTTCTCCAGAAATCTATCAAAAAATGCACGATGAGATATACCGACATGGCAATGCCCATAATCTCAGTGGCAACACTACTACGGTGTATGGCAATAAATTTATCGAAAACCGCCTCCGACACCTGAGCGCCATTCACCATCAGCAATTGCTCGAACATCTCAAGGGTATTTTTAGCGGAGTGCCGGCCATTATCGTGGCCGGCGGCCCCTCTCTTAACAAGAACATTCATCTGCTGCCCCAAGCCAAGGGCAAGGCGGTTGTTTTCGCCGTGGATACGGCCCTTCCTGCACTGCTGGCACATGGGGTGTCCCCAGACTTTACATCCTGTATTGATATGGATGACATCACTTTTGAGAAAATAATCGACGTCGCTGCAGAGGCTACTGATACTTCCTTGATATGCAGTTCATGGATGACGACTTTGGTGGCGAAAAATTTCCCTGCTCGCCAGGTGTATTGGTCTTTTACGGCCAAAAACATGGAAAAGTGGCTTAACACCCTTTTGGAGGGTAAGGTTCTCACTACCGGCGCCGGTACGGTTGCCCAACTCAACTTCACTGCCGCCTACCTGTTGGGTTGTTCGCCTATTGTTTTTGTCGGTCAGGATCTAGCCTTTACCGAGCAGAACAGCCATGCCCGGCATACTTCGCTGACGACCAATGACGAACAGAATGGCCGGTTTGCCAGCCAAGAAATTCTATGGGTCGATGGTTATGGTGGCGGCAAAGTCCCAACCTATCGCGCCTATCTTGGCTTCAAGCATCATTTCGAGCAGGCCATGGCGTCAATTAAGGATCGACAATTTATCAACGCCACCGAGGGCGGAGTGCGTCTGGAAGGGGCGGAAGAACTGCCTTTGCAGGAGGTGCTTAAGCGTTATTGTGAGCGGGAGGTTGATGTTGCGGTCAAGGTCCGCGAGGCAGAGGAGCATGCCAGGATGCCAGGTCGGCGTCGGATGTTCGAGGAATTGGCTCGCTTCCTCAAATCTATTATAGAAGTCGAAAAAAACATGGTTCGCCTGGATGAGCTAGTCGCAAAGCTCACCAAGGAAATCACCACGATGCAGGAACAGGGCATAATTTGTCAGAAATTCGAAATGCTCCCCGTGCCCCTGCAACGGCAATTCCTGGAGTTGGATGCCTTGAATGCCAAGCTGGACAAGGCCAAGGTCTGGGGCTTGCTGGAGGAGGTCACCATGGAAGGGTTGCGTTTGAGTGAGCGCCTTAATCACGATATCAAACAGCTTGCCGATCAGCCCGAACGCTATCTTGAATGGCTGGGGTTGGCAATCAACCGTTTTGTTGTGATCAGCCGGTTTCGTCGGCAGGTGTTAGCCCCATTCACCCAACAATTGAAACATCTGCACAGCCATCTCCAGCGGGAGGATTTCCTGCTTAAAAAACTCGCCAAGCAAAAGGGCGACGTCAAGGAAACCGTGCTGGAGTTGCTGCGGCTCTATTTCGAAAACGGCGATCATGTGCTGATGGAGAAGGCCATCGCGGCGCATTGCCCTGAGCCTGCTCAATCGGCGGAACTCTCCTTTTATCTTGGCGTTATCTCTGGCTACCGATGCCAGTTTGCGGTAATGGAACGCCATTTTACCAGGGCCAAGGATCTTGATCTTTCTTGGGCCGCGCGAATTGCCGAATGCCGCGAGCGCCTTGCCAGTCAGTATTTGGGTTTTTACCGGGAGTGGCAGGCTAGCGACTGGCTTGTTGCACTACGCATGCTGTTCAAGGCAGCCCGCTACACCACTGACCATCAGGTTTTACGTCAAAACCTCACCGCTGAGGCGGACCTTGCGTTACGCAAGGCAGAGGCCGAACTCTCGGCCGAACGGGACATACCTGAAGTCCAGGCGCAGGCAATTGTAAGCTGGTGTCAGGAGTTGATGACCAATCCAAAGCTAGCCGCTGTGCTTGCCTCGGAGACAATGGCCATGCTGCACCGCTATCATGGCCAAATCTTGCTCGGTAAGGAAGAGTTCGCCGCTGCCGCTCAGGCCTTTAGTGACGCTATCGTCCTCACCCCCGGGGATCCCCACCTTCACCACCTGCTTGCCGATGCCGCTTTTGCCGTAGAAGATTATGCCACCGGGGTCGCAAGCCTGGATCGGGCCGTGGCTCTGGATAGCGACTATGCAAAATATTGGGAAGTGATCGGTGATTATCTGGTAGGGGAAGAGCAGCCAGAAAGTGCGCTCACGGCCTATGAAAAGTGTTTCACCGCGCTGCCGAACCGATTTGACCTCATAAAGAAAATGGCGGATTGTTATCACGCCACAAACCAACTTGAAGCGGCGCGTGAGGCCTATCGTATTTATTTGAGTAAAAGCGCTACGAACGCCTGAAAATGATGCCCTTGATCGCCGTTGTCTTCGTACTCTGCTACGCGCTGATCGCGTTTGAACACCCTATCAAAATCAATAAGTCTGCCACGGCGCTGATCGCAGCTGGTGTCATGTGGACGCTGTACTCCTTTGTCAGCCCGCTTGGCGTGGAGGAAGTTGGGAAACAGCTGACGGAAAAACTGGCCGAAACTGCCGCTATCGTATTCTTTCTGATCGGCGCCATGACCATCGTTGAGGTGATCGACTCTCACGGCGGGTTTGAGGTCATCACTTCACGCATTCGGGCCACCAAGCTAACGAGCCTGCTCTGGATTATCGGTTTTCTCGCATTTTTTCTGTCCGCCATTCTCGACAACATGACCACTACCATCGTCATGGTCGCTCTGATGAAGCGGCTGCTCAAGGACCATGGCCAACGTCTTTTTTTTGCCGGGATTATCGTTATTGCCGCCAATGCCGGTGGCGCCTGGTCCCCAATTGGCGATGTGACCACGACCATGCTCTGGATCGGTGGGCAGATCACCACCAGCAATATCATGCAGGGACTCTTTCTTGCCTCTGCGACCAATTTGGTGGCGCCGCTTATCTTGTCCTCCTTCATTCTCAAGGGCAATGTCGTGTCGCCCGATAAGGCCAAAAGAGATGGCGGCAACACCTCTCAGTTTGAAAAGTCACTGATGTTTTTTATGGGTATGGGGTGCTTGATCTTCGTTCCGATATTCAAGGCCATTACGCACTTGCCCCCATATCTCGGTATCTTGCTGGCCCTGGGTCTCCTGTGGTTGGTTGGTGAACTCCTGCATCGCAACAAGACTGAAGCAGAGAAAGAGCACCTCACCTTTACCAAAGCCCTTAAACGGATAGATATGGCCTCGGTGGTGTTCTTTATTGGGATTCTGCTTGCGGTGGCTACCCTTTCCGCCAACGGGATGCTTCCCGCGTTTGCGGGTTGGCTCGATGCCAAGATTGGTAATCAGGCAGTGATTGTCACGATCATTGGCCTTGTTTCCGCTATCGTCGATAACATCCCGCTGGTTGCCGCTGCCATGGGCATGTACCCGTTAGCCCAATTCCCTCTGGACTCGTTTATTTGGGAGTTCATGGCCTATTGCGCTGGCACCGGTGGTTCTATCCTGGTTATTGGTTCGGCGGCGGGGGTGGCTGCCATGGGTCTCGAAAAAATTCAGTTCTTCTGGTATGCTCGCCGCATTGGGCCGCTCGCCCTGATTGGCTATTTTTGTGGTGTGGCGGTCTACATGGTCCAATATAAACTGCTACACTGAGTATCCTCGCCAAACGTTCCCGGGGCACAAACAAGATTGCACCGGCAATAGCTGGCCCTTCTTCTCCCCTAAACTATTCCCTTTTGATCTACTGTGGACTCCTTCCACCATCAGCATCATTCGCTTTTTTTATTTCATCCAGAGTCTTTAGCAAGTTATCCTTGGCGTACTGATGATCAGGCGCATATTGCAAAGCCGTCCGCAAGGCATCGCTTGCTTCCTGCCAGCGGCCTTGCGCCATATAAACCGCCCCCAGTCCGTTATAGGCCTCGACGGAGGCCCCTGTCGAAGCCCGATCAGCCTTGATGACCTGCAAAAACTGACGGCTGGCCTCGGCAAACTCTTTTTGGTGATAGAGGGCGAGCCCTAAGTTCAAGCGAGTTGGCGGATCGTCCGGGGTCTGGGCCAGGGCCTTGTTGAAGTGGGTTACTGCGTCCGCCAAATCGCCTTGTTCCGCCAGCAGCTCCCCGAGGTTGCTATCGATCCCCCTTATGAAAGGGTCGAGGGCCAGCGCCTTTTGGTACATGGCGATGGCGTCGTCCTTTCGACCAATCTCAGCGTACAAATTGCCAAGATTGGCATAGGAAAAAGTAAAGCCGGGATCGACGGCGATAACGTTCCGGTAAGAGGCTATCGCCTCGTCTGTCCGTTTGCTTTTGTCATACAGGACGCCGAGGTTCACATAGGCATCACGGAGAAGCTCTGCCTTAAAGGGATTATCCGTGTCGTTGTTTGCCTTGATAAGCGCAACCGTCTTACGGTAAGCGGCGATGGCCGCCTCCGTTTGGTTTATGAGGCCATAGGCAACGCCGAGATTAAAGGTTGACTTCTCATCATCTGGTTTGAGCGCCAAGGCCTTTTGGTAAAGAGTGATCGCCTCTTCCTGTTGATTTTGCTCGGCCTTGGCGTTGGCAAGGTTGCCATACGCCGTCCAACTCTGCGGGTTGATGTTAATGGCCTGTTGATTAAGGGTGAGAGAATCTTCCCAGGTTGGCGCCTGGGTCATGCTTTTGATGCCGAACAGGGCAAGGATCGTTAGAGCTATCACCCAAACCGTTTTGGTCTTTGATTGATCGATAAACCAGCTTGCGGCCAAGGCCGGCCCCAGCATGGCCAGATAGAGATAGCGGTCCGCTACCGTCGAAATAAGTTGAAAGGTAAAGGGGAGTATCCCTGAGACCGGCAGCAGTAAGAGCACAAAGATTCCTGCCGCCGCCCGATACGGCGCCTTTGCCTTCCAGGTGATGGCTATGGCGAGCAGATAGGGTATCAGCCCGGTCAGATAGAGCCAGTCATGCTGCAAGACAAGCTGTGGGGTGCGGCCATAATCGTACCCCAGGTGGAGTGGCGCAATTAACTTCAGGAGATAGAACGACAGGCTGTCGCCGCTGATCAGCAGACGTTGCCCGAAGGTGGGCAGGAATCCATGACTGGCCACGGGTTGGGCCATCTTGGTAACGATGGCAATCGGCAGCACCAGCACAACCCAAGGGGCAAGGTCAAAGACGAGTTGCTTGATATTTTTATGAAGCAGCACCAAGCCAATAAGCCCAGCCACGAGCGGCATGACCACGACACCAGGTTTAGCCAGGAGCGCGGCCAGAAAAAAGCCAAGCGCCAGGAGATAAGACGCCTTGCGCCACCTGCCCGTTGACGGCGCTTGAGCGTAATCGAGATACAGACCTAGAGACAGGAGCGAAAAAAAACCGCTGAGCATGTCTTTAAAGCCGGTTACCCAAGCGACAGGTTCCACCTGCACTGGATGAATAGCAAAGAGCAGGGCGCCAAGCAATGTGGCCCAATCGTTTTTGACGAAACGTCGGATAATGAAAAACACCAGGCAAGCGTTTGTCAGATGAAAGAACAGGTTGACAGTATGAAAGAGATAGGGGTTGAGCGCGGTCGCTTGGCCTGCCGGGAGGAATGAGGCTAACTTGGCTTGTATCGACCAGAAATTATAGGTTAGCGGGATATACATCCCGGCGAACGGTTGTTTCCAAAAGTGGAGCAGATTAGCGGGCGTAAGTTTGATGACGAGATCATTTTGGGTGATGTTTTGAATATCGTCATACCCCAACAACTCGTGGCCGCAGACCTGAGAAAAGACCATAAGCACCACCAGCACGAGAAGTGCAAGCGGCCAACGATTTTGGCCAAGGGCCACGGGCTGAGGTCTGTTGGAGGTGGGTTGAGGTTTTCGAGCCATTTACTCCGTTCCACTGTGTAATGCCTGGGGTTCTTGCAAAAATCCTCCTAAACACCCTTCGACAAGCTCAGGATGAACGGGATGCCGCTTGATTTTATTCGTGATTTCCGTTCGTGATGAGCTTGTCGAACCACAAAGTGGTATTTTTTCAAGAGCCTCGCCTTACTTGTCATTAAAAATCAAATAGTTCACTCAATAACGATTTTTTCTTATGCTGGCCATAATTTTCATGCCCCTGCTGCTGTTTGTATCCATGATGATTGTCGTGATCTTGCTTCATATGTGACGACTGATGCTCCGGTTCACGGTAGCGCGGCGGGGGGATGTCAACCGGCTGAACAGGCATAACCGAAGAACGCTCGATAATTTTGTCCAATTCTCCTCGATCAAGCCATACCCCACGGCATTGCGGGCAGTAATCTATTTCGACGCCCTGGCGTTCGGACATCAAGAGGTCGGTGGTTGTGCATACGGGACATTTCATTGGATTTTGCTCCTTTGTGTGGGTTGATACTCTGAATGATTTCTATTGTGCAATGTTTTGGCTCACCCCAGTGGTTGCCGGCGGGTCGGATGACCTGGTCATGTTCTTGAGATTATGATCCGCCTTGAAGCGCAACGCGGCCTGGATCAGTCCGCGCACCTCCTCGGTGTAGTGGAAGAAGTCAAGGTCCAGGGTGCGGTCCTCTCGGTAATATTGATAATAGGCCTCGGTATTGTAAGGCGGCGGAGGCGTGTGACGGCTGTACTCTTCGCGTAGCCACCAGCGGCTGAAACCGTACTGCCTGTGGTATTTGGCGTAAAGCGCCGTGCCGGGATAGGGTACCACCACCCCGAGTGTGCTGAAACTGTTAACCAGCGGAGCGATGTGTTTCATGAAGGCGAGCGTCCGTTCCAGAGCTGCCGGCGTCTCCTGGGGGAAGCCGAGCATGAAATTGCAGATCGTTCTCAGGCCCAGTTCCTTGGCCGCTTCAATTGCCCGTACCACCTGACCGGTGGTGATCCCCTTCTTGATGGCCTTGAGGATCTGGTCGTCTCCGCTTTCAACCCCGAAATTCACCGCTACCAGACCGGCCCGCTTCATCGCGGCCAGCAGATTCGGTGTCACCATGTTCACCCGCGTGATCGCGCTCCAGGCCAAGGGAAAGTGGATGTCCCGCTCCATGGCGCTGCAGAGTTCGTGGGTCCAGGCAAGGTTCGCGGTGAAGGCGTCATCCCAGAAAGGGAAGAAACATTGACCATAGCGGTCGTGGTAATAATTGATTTCGGTAATGACACTTGCGACACTGCGATGCCGGAAGCGACGGCCGGTGACATGATTGGCGCAGAAGATACAGCGTGATGGACAGCCGCGGCTGGCGACGATGCCGCCGGGAACAACCTCAAGACCACGCCGGTTGTACCAGCCAGGGTTATAGAGGTGCTGGGCAGAGGAGGGTGGGGCAAGGAGGTCAAGATCGACAATGGGCTGAGCTGCCGGGCCATGCCGGATGTGGTCATTGGCATCGCGAAAAGAGGCGCCCGGGATCTCCGCCAGCCGCGCTTGCCCTTCGACGCAGTCGATCAGGGCCACGATCGACCGTTCCGCCTCGCCGGCAAGGACGATATCGAAGCCGTGATCAAGCGCCTCTGCCGGGCAGACAGTGGCGTGGACCCCGCCAGCGACCAGGATAGCACTCGTGCCGCGAAGTTTCTCGACAAAGCGGTAGGTGTGCCACACCCAGCGGCTGGTGAGGCCCAAGCCGATGAGATCTGGCGAAAAGGCCAGGGCCTCGGCGACAAGCCAATCTTCGTCGCGGTCAAGGCAGTTGGCGGCACCATCAATAATTCGGACTTCACAACCGCGGGCAAGTAAGGCCGCCGCCACATACTGCTGGCCTAAGAGCGGCGCCCCCTGGCGCTCCGGCGAGGGCGGGTTGATGAGCAACACCCTGGTCATGGCCCCTCGCCTTCCAAGAAAGCGGTGGTAATGCCAACTTTAGCCAAAGGCGAAGGCCGATACCTCACCCGTAATTTTGCCACCCGCCACAGGTCCCATAGGGGAATATGGCGGGGCAAAAGATGGCACCTGTCCCTCGCCTTTCAGGCTTTTTAAGGAGACGTGCGACTTCCATCGGAAAAAAGAGTCGTCAATATAGGCAGCCAAGCTGTTGGCCATGTTGTCGCGGCTACCCAAAGAGTTGATAACCCCGGCGAAGTTGCTGCTAACGCCAGAGGGAGAGAAGCGCATGGCTTGGAGTTGCGAGCCTTGTGCAGAGGTGAAACGACTACCCGCGGAACCGCCAAGGTTGCCGGTCGAAGTTGAGGTCGCGGCATCGGGGTTGGGCAGGGAGGCAAGCAACCGCCGGCTCAATTCCTGACGGCTGAGTCGAAATTGCTGCGAGGAAGAGCCGGAACCGAGCGACAGGGACCAAGGGACAGTGGGTGTCGGTGGAGCATAAGCGCTAGGCATGGCAGCAAAATCTGGCAGGGCCAGGGGGGTATTATGTTTGAAGGAAGCAGCCCACATGTTCCAGGCCTCGGTTATCTCCTTGGTAATGGCCCGGGCGATGTCTTCGGCAACACCCTGAGCCATGATGGCGGCCTTCATCCCGGCAAAAAAGGTCTGCAGGTCGCTCTTCAGGCAGCCTTCGGTCAAGCTCCCCACTATGGCGTTGACAGTGCCGCCGTCAATTTTGGCCATATTGAGCCAGTCGTTGATAGCCCCATTGGCGCCAGCTTTGGCCGCGATCAGGATAGCATTCCAGTCGGTGGCGTTAGTGCTTTGGGAACGGGTGATAACTCCGGTAGTAATGGCCATGAAGTTCCTCCTTTTCAAAGGTGATGCTTAATACCTACAGTCCTCAGCAGTTACATTTCTTGTTTAATGGTAATAAATTTATCTCCTGTGCCGTAATGCCAATCAGAGACAAAGGCCTCACAACTATTTGTCCCCTCACAATTCCCATCCCAACCGTTATAGGTAGAATCTTGCCCTTTCCAATAATCGGCCCCAATTTGCAGACCCGCATCACCAAAGATTTTCACCTGCATCTCCAATTCATATTTTACTGTTGGATCATAGGGAAGTCTTTCCACCCACCAACGAACAATCTTGTCCGGCGTCGATGAGATGTTTACCTCTAACCCCTGTGGATTAACTTTCTGATTGACAATTGGCGTATGTAAATTGGTTTTAAACCACATCGGATTACGGTCATAAAGACCTCCCTGATCAGGCCCCAAGGTTGAATTTCCATCAAACTCCCTCTTTGAAATGATATTACCTTCTTTGTTCCTGCAGGTAATCTGAGAGTAACGGATTATGATGCCGCTTCGCTTCGGATTGCTCGTTGTCTTTTGATGCTTGGTCACAACTTGATACCAAAACAGAGCATGATCAAAAGGGGGGGTCGCTTCAGGAGGGTTTTGGCGGAAGATTCTTTCGTATGGATTAATTGCTCCATCAGGTGCTTCTGCGGCTTTCGATTGCTGAGATTGATCCAGTATTTTTTTAAAATGGCCATTTGAAAGCCAAATATCATCTACTGCCCAAGACAAAGACGAAATAAGCAACAGTAACAAGGTCAACAATCCGATTTTCTTCATTCTTGTTCTCCATTTTTTTTGAAACTATTTAGTCCCTTTCGGGCTTAGTTGCATCAATTCATAAGCAAAAATATGGACAAGCTCATTGCCGGAAAGGAAATCCAGCCGACAGGGACTTATACCCCTCAAGGGGGACTAAACAGAGTCCAGTTTATCTGGGTTAGGTTGAGGCTCTTGCAAAATACCACATTGTGGTTCGGCAAGCTCACCACGAACGGAAATCACGAATAAAATCAAGCGGCATCCCGTTCACCCTGAGCTTGTCGAAGGGTGTTTAGAGGAGTTTTGCAAGAACCCCTTGGTTAGACTATTAGCCGGTAGTCTTTTTAGCGAAATAGATTGTAACTGTTCAGGTAACCTATGCTGCGACTCCGCCCTCAAGACCTAGAAGGGACCGGCATTTTACCTTGAAAGCCTGATAGTCAAAGAGATCTAAATTTTTCACGATTCCACCGGCCATATCACCATGGCCGCCTCCGAAACCGATACCCCGCAGCAGTTCCTGGATAATAAACGAAGCGTTCCATTCGTTGCGTTCGCTCCGGATCGAGAAGTTAACGCTCTCGGAATTCTTGGCGCACAGGGCCACGAATTCCACCTCTTCCAGGGAGAGAAAGAAATCCCCCAGTATTCCCATGAGGTTCTGGTTGCAGCCGTCGGAAAAAAAACAGAAGGCAGCGCGGTCGTTGATTTCCACATGATCGATTGCGTACCGGTAAAAGCTCAGATCCCTAGTCTGGATGTAGTTTCTGAGAATGGAATTCTGGAGCCTGAGGTCAGACAGGGGATAGAGATCGGCGTAGGCGCGGATGTCCTCTTCAGAAACGCCCCGGGTAAGCAGCGAGGTGTCCATGTTGATGCCGATCATGAGGGCCGTTGCCACCATCCGGGGCACAGGAATGTTTAAGTCCCTGTAGTATCCGTAGATTATTGTCGAGCAAGCCCCATGGTCCGGACGAATGTCCGAGAAGCGGACATCATCGGGGCTTTTTGCCTGATGATGGTCTATGATTGCGATTTCATCGCCGATGAGATCCGTGACGTTTTTGTTCCCCTTGCAGCCATCTACTATTATGATCTTGCTGTCTTTAGTGAGATCGTGATCTTCGACGTGGCGAATGTCGACGGCTAGCTCTTCGATCATGGTCCGCAGTGAGCTACTCTGAATCTCACCTTCATACACGATGCAGGAGACCGTGCCCAACTCCCTGAGGAGGTGCTGAAGGCCGAAGGCCGAGGCCACGGCATCATGGTCCGGGTAATTATGGGTCTGTATATACACAATAGGTTCATTTTTCACATGCTTAACGATCTGCAATATGATGTGATTGTTCATACTGTCCAGGGCATCAATTGCACTTTTGTAGGGCTTATTTGTGTGGACGTAGGGCATACTATGGCAAATATGAAAATGAAAAAAACTCAGTGTTGTCCGGTTAGACTTTTGCATGACGCATTTGCCATGCAAAAGTGCCTCTCTAGCACCCTCACCCCCAACCCTCTCCCTCCGGGAGAGGGTTGGGGGTGAGGGTAAAGATGGACGTGCAATTCCTTAACCGGACAACACTGAAAAAAAACTCGTCTCCAGTCTGTGAAAACTGGCTTCAACATGTTAGAAGACATAGCATCAATTTTGAAAAAAAACTACCCGGAAATTTAATAATATTAGGATCTGTACGGAAACAGTCAGAAAAGAAGTTGTTGATTCGTAACGGCACCTAATGGCAAATATTTAGGGAATCTCAAAAGGCTTGACTTTCGTATAGCGATTGTATAGAAAAATAAGGATGTTGTAAAAGATATGCGTCCCAAAATTTGATGTAACATGCTATTAACTATGAATTAGGTTGGTTGAACCTTATTAACTGTAAAAAATGGAGGGCTGGAATGGGTAACGATTGGAAAGAAAAGCTCAGGAGAAGAAAAGACAAGGGGAAAATGAAGAAGGTTTTCTCCACATGTTTCGTGCTGATGACTTTCCTGTCGGCGACAAATGCTTCCGCTGCCGGGGCTAATATCCCGGGGGCAGCAACGCCGGGTGGGGCATTGCCCAAGATGCAAAAACAGGAAGTCCCCGCCGAGAGCATGCCTGCCGTCGTCATCCCTCCCTTGCGCGAGCGGCCGATGAGTGCCGAAGAGGGAGCCAAGATCATCGTCAATCGTTTTGAGCTTGAAGGGGTCGTTGAGCGTCCAGGAATGATCAGCGTGGGCGAGGTCAAGGAACTGGTCGAGAAACAGAGGCAGAAGTATCCTGCCGGGATGACCATGGGCCAGATGCAGCTGGTGGCGGATGAGGTAATGAACTACTATCGAAACCACGGACTTATCCTCGCCAGGGCCTTCATTTCCGCCCAGACGGTAACCAGCAATGTCGTTAAGATTACTATTATGGAAGGTAAGCTTGGCACCGTTCATGCCGAGGGAGGCTCTCAGCTGGCCGCATCGAAAGATCCGGAGAAGGCGGGTGCTGCCGGAAATCTTCGTTACCCGAAAGAGGTGTTGGAAGAGCCCTTCCAGTCTCTTATCGGCCAACC
>Ga0334722_10001574_pt1 | contig 28150 bp, 26 predicted proteins | sample C3_bottom_MG_FD_207210 | JGI IMG/M metagenome (GOLD analysis project Ga0334722, IMG submission 207210) | Sediment microbial communities from Yellowstone Lake, YNP, Wyoming, USA - C3_bottom | ecosystem: Environmental > Aquatic > Freshwater > Lake > Sediment | place: USA: Wyoming | collected... | reverse complement strand
CGTACAGGTTCAGCACTTCCAGGTATTTATGCCCTGGCGTAAGCGAGGACGCGGCTTTGCCCGCGCCGATGATGTCATTCTGCGTGACGGAAAATTCATTTGCTAAGTGGAATTCGTTCTCTGCCCGTGCGCTAAGGGCCAAAGCCGCAAGTATAACTCCCGCGAGCGCCGCAATATGTTTCATGATCCTCCTCGTGCCTGACTCCAAGGTGAAAGAGTACCAAAAAATAAGTTCCGTTTCAAAGAGCGAAGGCGTCACGGGGAAAGGGACAGGTCTTTTCTTTTGACCTCAAAGACCGGAGTCGGGGCTCCGGGGACACGATGCTTAATTGGGCGGAGTTAAGTATTGTGTTCCCGCAATTCGGCGGCTCAGCTCTTAAGCAGGGCGGCCATATCGGGCGGGAGCGGGGCTGTGATGGTCATGGGTTGACCGCCGGTGGGATGGCGGAAGGTGAGTTCGGAGGCGTGCAGGGCCTGACGCTTCATGCGCATTCTGGCGGCGTCTTCCGCCGTCATTTTGTCTTCAAGGAAGCGCGGGAAGACCCCTTCGTCCAGGCCGTAGATCTTGTCCCCGACCACCGGGTAGCCCAGAGCCGACAATGTGGCCCTTATCTGGTGCAGTCTGCCGGTATGCGGTATTGCCTCCAGCACGCTGATGCCGCCCCTCTTTTCCAGCAAGGTGAATCCGGTCTCGGCCCATTGGTTCTCGCGGCCCGGCTCCGGCGCCGCGAGCTCCGAGTGTTCGAACATTTGCTTTTTACGCATAATGGAGGTAGAGCCCGGCACGATATAGCCGCGCGCATGCGCCGGCCCCTGGAACGTTCCTTCGGTGAATACGGTGTATTTCTTTGTAATGCTGCGCTCGGAGAACTGCCGGCGGCAGATCCTGTCGGCGCGCGGATTTTTTGCTATCAGGGTCACGCCCGAAGTCTCGCGGTCGAGCCGGTTTATTATCCCGGGATTCGGCACGTGAAGACGCTTTATCAGTATCCACCAGAGCGTGTTTTTGAAGTACTTGCCGGCCGGATGCGCGGGCAGGTTGCCTGTTTTGTCGACTAAAATTATATCCTCATCTTCGTGCAGTACCGTTACCGCGGTATCTACATACGCCTCGGGCTTTTCGGCCGGATAATATCTGACCACGTCGCCTTCCATGAGGAGGCGGCCGTGGTCCGGGGGCGCGTCGTTCAGCAGGACGGTTCCCCCCTCCGCGAGCCGGGTCCATTCTTCGGCGGTGTGGTAAGGGAATCTTGCGCTTAAGAAAGAAATGAGCGAGCCTCCGGCGTTCTGCCGGCTTATGGTGCAGCGCATTATGCGGCTGGCGTCGCTCATTTTGTGAGGGGTCCGGTTATCGGGCGGTATTCCGCAGCCCGTCTCCGCCGGTGAAAAGGCGGCCGCTGATATTGTAAAGCTCGGAGCCGTCCTTCTTCTTCCAGATCTCGGAATAGTCGAAATGGAGCCCGTCGACTTTAATGGTGGTGAAAATATCCACGTCGGCGCTGTAAACCTCGTTCAGCTTGATGATGTTGTTTTCGTAGGAACCGATAACGTTCATATCCTCGTTAAGAAGCTGGGTTCCCTTTTTCCTGAACCGCGCGGGTTCCACGTTCAGGCCGACCACCTGGCAGTCGAAATAGCCGCCTTTGCGGATAAGATAATCGTCGTTCTCCTCGAAACTTAAATTCATGTAGCAGTGGGCTCCCGAACCCTGGTAGGTCCACTCCCCCTGGCCCAGCCATTTTCCCGAAAGGCCCGCGGCGGCGCAGGTTGCGGTCAAAAGACCGAATATTATCGCTATCAGTTTCATTCTCTCCTCCAAGTAACGTCTAAATCCATAAATATTTTATTACTTTTCGAGCATTACCGCCACATCGGCGAAAAAGCCATAAAACGCGCCAGCGGGAATTCGGTGTAGGGGCGGTCGTCGGTGACGGCCGGGTATTGGGCTATGCCTTCTTCTACCTGGGCGTTGGTCATCAGGTGGTAGGAATTGATAAAAGCTGCCGACGCCTGCGGGATGTCCAGCCGCACGTTCCCCCCTTTTATCCGCGCTTCCAGTTTTTTGGCGTCCATCTCCAGCTCGTTGTTGGAGCCCAGCACCAGAAAGCCCGGCAGGCCGGGGAAACTCCAGACATTGGCGTAAGGAAACACCTCTTTTACGCTTTTCAGGATCATGAAGTAGTCGCTTTCAAAGCAGGGCTTGGGTATCCACAGGCTCAAAATGCCGGTTTGTGAAAGCCGCATCCGCGCAAGCTTGAAAAAATCGCGGCTATAAACGTTCACCGCCCCGGAACTGTAAATAGGCGGCGTCACATCCACCACTATCGCGTCGTATATCTTTTTGGTCCGCAGCAGCTCGTTCCTGCCGTCGTTCAGGATAAGGTCGAACTTCCCGTCGCTCAAAAGCTTGTCCCAGGCCGGTATGAACAAGTGCCCCGCTTCCGCCACCGAACCTATCAACTCCGCCACATCCACATGCGCGCCGTGTATTATCCCCGAGCGCAGCGTATTGCCCGCCCCCAGACCGATGATGAACATCTCTTTGGGGCTCTCCTGGAACAAAAGCGGAAAATGCGACATGATCCGGCCCGCGCCGCCGTTGCCCGACACCGCGAAACCGTTTATGTAAAGCGCCTGCCGCCTTCCCCCCTCCGAAAAGCGCACCGTCACCGCGCCGGCCTTGTCCTCGGCGTGAAAGACCGTCACGCCCGGCGAATAAAGGTCCAGGCGCGCCGCGATGATGCCGCGCACCGGATCCGGTACCATGAAAGCCGCGAAAGCGGCCAGCACCGGCGCGGCCAGCCAGGGTCCGAACTTGCGCTTGCCCTCCTCACCGGCCAGAGAGGCCAGCAGAACGCCGCTCAGGGCCGTCAAGATGGCGATGATCACAAAACTGAACTTGGTACCCAAAAGCGGTATAAGGACGAAGCCGGTGACCAGCGAGCCCAATATCGTGCCCAAAGTGTTGGCGCCGTAAAGCGCGCCCACGGCCCGGCCTATCCTGCCCGAGGCTTTTATCCCCTCTTCGACCGCCACGGGGAAGAAAAAGCCCATCAGCAGGGTTACCGGCGTGATGATGAGGCCCGACCAGCCGAATAAAGCGAAGATGTCGAAGGTCCGGGTGATAGGCGAATAAAGATACTTGGGGTCCAGCGTCGAGCGGCCCACGAACCAGAAAGCCAGGAAGCCGGCCAGAGCCAGGGTCGCGGCCGCAGCTTGTATCTTTGCCAGCGTTAAAAGCGGGTCCGTGAGGGTTTTTCCGCGCCGCGCGGCGTAAAGACTGCCCAAGGCTATGCCCGCAAGATACGCGCCCAGCATGGCCGCGAACGCGTAGACCGAATTGCCCATGGTCAGCACTAAAAGTCTCGACCAGAGGACTTCCAGGCCCAAAGCAGCGAACCCTGAAAGCGCCAGGATGAAGGCGAGTCCGTAATAATGAGGCTTGTTTTCGGTAGAGATCCGGGTCTCGACCGGTTCCTGCGTCAGTGCCGGTGTGGGCTCCGGGTCATATACGAATACGCGCAGGGCTATTAGTACGTTCAGGGCGGCGGCGGCCAGCGCGGTATTGGTCTCGCCGAAGTGGCCGATAAGGATGAAGCCCGACGTGAGTACCCCGGCTACCGCGCCAAGCGTGTTAAGCGCGTAAAGTTTTGAAAGTTTCCCCCCCGCGTCGATCAGGCCCGACGATAAGTAGCGGGTCAGGAGCGGCAAAGTGGCGCCCATTAAAATGGTGGGCGGCAGCAGCACGATCCCGGTCACGCCTATCCTTATAAGACCGCGCGCCGCGCCGGCGGCTATGCCGGCGCCGGCGGGCAGGAGGCCCGCTATGGAACCGGGCAGGGCGATCATAAGGAACGTGGCCCCGGCCGCCAGCAGGCCGACCAGGAGCTCGATCCAGGCGTAAGTTCTAAGATCGTTCTTTAAAGTATCCGCTTTCCTGCCTGCGAGCCAGGCGCCGAGCGCCAGGCCGCCCATGAAGACGGCCAGCACGGCGCTGGTAGCTTCGAGCGTGGTGCCGAAGACGCGTATCAGCATGCGGAACCAGACGGTTTCGTATATCAGTCCGCTTATGCCGGACAGGAAAAACAGGTAAGGTATATTAATGTTCTTTTTAAGCAGATCTTTCATTCGTGCTCCAAAGCCGCGTCGGATGGTATATTGTAAATAATTAATAGCCGCTGAAAGCGGATTTGTTTTTACTTCTCCCCCCTTTTTTTTCCGGGAAAAACATCTATAATATATACGCTGCTGGGTTGGCGGAGGATCTTTTGACGGCTTTATCACTTGTTCTGTCATTGGTGCTTTTGATCGGCGGCCTGCGCCTGATGGGTCAGTTTCCCGACGGCATGAATTCTTTCTCGTCCGGGGCTTTTGCTTTGGTCCTCTTCGGCGTTTTCGGGCTTGTATCGGTTTACTCCCGCGGCGCCGGCCGCCGGCAGCCTTTGAACGGGACCCTGAAGATATTCCTGGCCGTTCTGGCTTTCTTTCTTATGTTTTTCGGCGTTATCCTGTCCCTGTTGAGCCTGGGCGGCGCTTTCGCCTGGTCCGACGTGGGGCCGCAGACTTTATGCCTCGCTTTAATGGTCCCCGCGGGCGCGCTGTGCCTGCTGCTGCTTTCGGATCCGCGCCGGGATGCCGCGCGGGAAGTATTCGGCTTCGCCACCGGCGAGAAATTTATCCCGCGCTGGGGATTTACCGGGCTGCGGCACGTTTATTCGGGAGACAGGAACGGCATTCCTTTCAAGGCTTCCGTCACTGTCGGCTCCGTCGACAAACGCGGCCTGACGCGGTATGTCGTGGAAGTGGTCTGCCTTATAGACAATCCGCATGACCTGGAGCTTCTGGCTTATGCCGACGGGTTTCCGGTAAGGCGCGGCGTTTCCCACCTCGCTAAAATACCCAAAGTTCCTTACTGGAACGGCTATGTGGTGCGCGGCCGCCCCGCCGACGTTATTCCCGGCATAATTACGCCTTTCCGCAAGACGCCGGTCACTGTTTTTTCCGAGGCTTACGGCTTCGAGCGGGTACGCGTCTCCGGGAACGAGGTCCACGGGCGCTTTGTTCTGCACGGCTCCGGCGAGAACTACCGTCTGGGAGATATCGTGGACGGTCTGGCCTTCTTTGCCGGTCATTTTAACTGAAAAAGCCTGTTATGCCCCCCCTTGCGCCGTCAATCCGGCGTTCCTAAAGATATAAACATTATCCCCATGTGCTGGTTAGTAACCTGTCCGATCGAGGGCCCGATGGGCTTTTATCGGGCCGTACCCCTTTTTGAATCAAATTTAAGAAATAAATAATATCTATTGACTTTGTAATATCAGTGTTGTATAATTAATATACTTGATGTGAACATTGATTAAATTAATAAATGGATTAATAAAATGAATATTCCTAATAAATGCCCCTCCTGTAGTGGAAAAATGGTCGTGACCGAGTTTTGTTGCGACGAGTGTAAGACTTCTATCAAGGGAAACTTCCCTTTGCCGGAATTAGCTTGCATGAATGAAGGCGAAGATCGGTTCCTCAAAGTTTTTTTATCGGCCCGCGGCAACATAAAAGAGGTAGAAAGATGCTTGGGCATATCATATCCTACCGTAAAAGCGCGCCTGGAGGCGCTTTTGGCCAAGCTTGGCCTGAGTCAGCTGCAGAGCGAGGTTAAGCGCCGCCGGCTGGAAATAGTGGAAAAACTGGAAAAAGGGGAAATAACCGCCCAGGATGCCATACAACTACTAAAAGACCTGGAAGGATAGGGGGGAGGAAAAACACCATGAAAGAAGAAAAGAACAAAATATTGAAGATGTTGGAGGAAAAGAAGATCTCCTCGGCCGAGGCTATGGAGCTTTTGGAGGCCTTGTCAAGGCTGGAGGGGAAAGAAGACCATTCGGCCAGGGGCAGGGGGCGCTTTCTTAAGATAAGGGTCTATGAGGGCGGCTCGCCGGACGCCAAGGTCAACATAAACATACCTATAGCGTGGTCCAAGTTCATGGCGCCGTTCATAGAGCAGAAGGTCTGCGAGAAGCTTCGCGAGAAGGGCTGTGATGTGGACGTTGAGAGGATCCGCGAAGCCCTCGAGCTGGGGGATGTGGGGAGGATCATCGATGTTAACGACGGCGGCAATAAGGTTGAGATATCTATAGAGTAGTCCGGCGGTATTTTAAAGGAGGATATATGTTCGCATTCAGTCTGAGGAAGTTCTTTTGGGGTTTGTTGGTCGTTACTATCGGCTTGCTGCTTTGGGCGCATAATTACGGGCTTATAGCTCTGTCGTTCAATTTCTCCAGGGATTGGCCCATAATAATAGTCCTTGTCGGCCTTATGAGCGTCTGGAACGCCGTATTTGGCCGCCATTGGTGGAGCAAGTGCGGCTGTGAGCCTGCCAGTCACATCCCGAGCCGGGCCAGGAAGATCCTGGAGGATGTCGAGAAGGGTAATATGAGCGCGGAAGAAGCTGTTAAGAAGATGGATGGGAAATAGGGATCAAGTTTTTTGCGGGCTAGTTTTCACGTGAAAACAGTGTGGTTTTTCGTACCTTCCGAAAATACCATGAAAGGGTTTGGTGCGCTCGCTTGGGGCGGAAAAGAGGGGGGAGGGTGCGGTTAGTTTCCACGTGAAAACACTCTCCAAGCATAGGCTAGTGTTGACCGGCGCCCGCAATATGGTATAAAATAGGTCAAGCTGGAAAGGCTTGACCTGCCAACGAGATGGGGTATAAGGATAAAATATGGCTGAAATAATAGCGATAGCTAATCAGAAAGGGGGGGTGGGGAAGACCACCACCACTATCAATTTGGCCGTGGCTTTGGCGGCTTTTGACTATGAGACCCTGCTTATCGACTTCGACCCGCAGAGCAATTCCACCTCGGGCCTGGGCGTGGATATAACCAAGAGGAACAATAATATATACGACGTGCTTTGCGGAAAGGCCCCTATAGAGAGCGCCGTCAGGCAGACTTCCGTGGAGTGGCTGGATATGATCCCGACCAGCCATAACCTGGCCGGGGCCGAGATAGAACTGGTCAGCGAGTTCTCCCGCGAGTCCGTGCTGAAGCGTTCGCTGGACCAGCTGCGGGATATGTACAAGTTCATCATCATAGACTGCCCGCCCTCCCTTGGGCTGCTGACGGTCAACGCCCTCAACGCCGCCGATTCGGTGATAACCCCGGTCCAGTGCGAATATTACGCAATGGAGGGGCTTGCGTACTTTATGAACACCGTCGAGAAGATCCGCCAGGCCCTGAACCCCCGGCTTAAGATCGACGGCGGGATAATCACCATGTACGACTCCCGCATCAACCTGGCTAACCAGGTGCAGCGGGAGATCTCCAAGTACTACGGGGACAAGCTTTATAAGACCGTGATACCCAGGAACGTGCGCCTGGCCGAAGCGCCCAGTTTCGGTCAGTCCATCTTTGTTTACGATCCCAGTTCCCGCGGCGCGCTGGCTTATAAGGAGCTGGCGCTCGAGTTCCTGAGCCGGCGCGGCATCAATACCGACACCTATAAGGAATCGGCGCTTTGCGTTACCGAAGACACGCAGGCGGATTATGATTTCGGCGGATAAGGGTTTTAGAGATTTTACTTCTACGGAGGATGATCATGAGACAGGCATTAGGCAAGGGGATAGACGCTTTAATATCGAAAGTGCAGAATAACGATATTTCGCACGACGTGGTGCGCAAGATACCGATAGGCTCCGTGCGTCCCAACCGCTGGCAGCCCCGGAAGGCTTTCGACGAGACCGCCATGGCCGAACTGGTCCAGTCGATAAAAGAGCACGGCCTGCTGCAGCCGATAAGCGTCTGGGCGGATCCCGACGGCGCTTTCGAGCTTATAGCCGGCGAGCGCCGCTGGCGCGCCTGCAAAGCGGCCGGCTTCAAGGAAGTGGAGGCGATAGTAAAGAGAGACCTCACCGACCAGCAGAAATTCGGCCTGGCCCTCATAGAAAATATCCAACGCGAGGATCTGAGCGCCATAGACCACGCCCTGGCCTATAAACAGCTCATGGCGGAGTTCTCGATATCGCAGACCGAGATGGCGAAAAAGCTCGGCAAGTCCAAATCCGCCGTCTCCAACACTTTACGCCTCCTGGAGCTGGAGGAGGATATCCAGAAGGGGATCCAGACCGGCGCCATAGACCAGGGCCACGCCCGCGCCCTGCTTTCTATTCCCGACAAGGGAAAACGCAGGGAGGCTTATGAGCGGATCCTTACGGAAAAGCTCTCCGTGCGCGAGATAGAGGCGTACGCGCAGAATTTTCACGAGCGCCGTCCGCGCGTGAAAACTTCTGCCGGCGGAAAACATAAAACCCCCGAAGTGAGGGACATGGAGGCGCGCCTGGAGAAGCATCTCGGCACCAAGGTGGAGATCACGCCCGGAAGCGCCCCGGAGAATGGTAAAATAACCGTGCATTATTATTCGCTGGATGATTTCGAGAGAATAACACGAATTTTAAAAAAGTAGCACTAATAAGCCCTGAATAAATGAGAACGCTCTTTTCACTGCTGCTTCTGCTGCTCAACGGCGTGGCCGCCGCCCAGCCCGAGGCTCCCGTCGAGGGGGGGAAACCGGCCGCTACCGCTGCCGCCGCCCCGGCCCCCGTCAAAGCCCCGGTCCCGGCGTATTTCGCCCTTACCAAGGACGTCAGCCGTTTTTATATGTACGCCAACGGCGGGTTCAACGCCGACTGGTACGTGGGCTACAACAACAGCTGGATAGTCAAGCTGCCTCCGATCCCGGTCGGGGGTTTCGCCAAGGCCTATATCGGCGCCAAACTGGGCCGGGCCAAGATCATGTCCTGGCCGCAGGGCTGGGATAAGACGCCTATCCCCGGCAAGATCTACATGGCCGTCGGTCAGGAGCCCAAATTCACTTCGGACAATATGTATTTCCTCGTCGACGCGGCCGACCTGCCGCTGGAGCCGCTGCCCAACGATTCCCTGGAGGGTGTGGATTCGGCGAAATGGTTCTGGTCCGAGGTCCCGCTCTCCCGTGTCTCGTCCGAGGCGCCGAATTACCTGGCCCTGTGGTCGGTTTCCCGCTACTTCATGTCCAGTTCCAGCTCTCCCATCATCGCGGCCGCGATCTCCGACGACAAGGAAGAGAACGTCTGGCTGAACCGCTCCATCCGCGGCAACCCGCCGTCAGGTGAGAACGTGCTCGAGACGCCGATATCCGGCATAAAGCCGGCCCTTGCGTTCAAACTGGTGCCCCAGAACGACTACAAGGTGCTTATCAAGGGTTTCATGGGCGAACTGTCCTCGGGGAATATCCTGGTCTCCTTCTCCACCATCGGTGAGGACATCCGCGCCGCCTGGATAGAGATGTCCTACGATAAGTTCGACTGGCAGCGGGTCAGCCGCTATATGTTCCGGGCGCCTTACTTCTACAGTTTTAAGCGCGACGATCTTTCGGGGGATATGTTCTACCTGCGCGCCGCCGCGGTGGACGGCCTGGAGAACACGGGGTATTCCAAGGAAATAGCCATTCCCATCGCGGAGCCCGCGCCGCCCTCCACAGGCAAGGTTGAATAGCTCTATGTCGCGTAAAATAAATATCGCCGTCGTCGGCGCCTCCGGCATGGTCGGGGGAGAACTCCTGGACCTGCTCCAGGCGCGTAAATTCCCGGTCGGGGAGCTCCTGCCGTTCAATTCCGGCAGGGCCGCCGCCTCGGTGACGTTCAAAGGCCGGAAGTACGCGTGTCTGAAGCCTTCTTTTGCGGCGCTTAAAAAAGCGGACCTCGTTTTTTTCGTTTCCACCGATGAGGTTTCCGGCCGCTTCGCCAGGAAACTGGCCGACGCGGGAGTGTGGTGCATAGACGATTCCTCGCGCTTCCGGCTGGATAAGGGCGTGCCGCTGGTCATACCGGAAGTTAACGCGGCCGAGCTCAAGCCGGGTAAGCGGCTTATAGCCGGGCCCAACTGCACGCTGACCGGCGCGGCCGTGGCCCTGCACGGTATCCACAAAAAATTCCGGATAAAAGAGCTCAGGCTCTCCACCTACCAGGCTGTTTCCGGCGCCGGTAAGACCGCCATGAGCCAGCTCAGAGAAGAAGCGGAGTATTATTTGAAGCACGGCAGGGTCCTGTCCCTCAAGGACCGGAAATTCCCGCATCCGATAGCTTTTAACCTGTTCCCGCAGGTCGGCGGGTTCGACAAGAACGGCCTGAGCGTCGAAGAGGCCAAGGTGGAGGCCGAGCTTAAGAAGATCTGGTCCTCGCCCGGCCTGAAGATAAGTTCCACGGCCGTCAGGGTGCCGGTGTTCAGGGGGCATTCGCTGAGCGTTTGGGCCAAGACCGGGAAGAAATGGGACCTGCGGCGGCTTGAGAAGATACTTGCCGCGACGCCGGGTCTTGAATTCGCCAGGGATCCCTATAAATATCCGACGCCGCTCGACGTCGTGAAAACTACCGGCGTAAAGGCCGGCAGGCTGCGGCTTTCAAGGACCGCGCCTAACGAGTTCCAGCTTTGGATAGTGTCCGACAACCTGTACAAGGGCGCGGCGCTGAATTCGGTGGAGATAGCGGAATGTTTGCTGGGCCGCGGCCTGCTGGGGCGGCCTAAATAGGGGGGAAGAATGAAAAAAGTATTTTTAACCGCGTGTCTGATCGCGCTGACGGCCGGGTGCAAGAAAAAAGCCCCGGTCCAGGAACCGGTGCCGGTGCCTAAGACGGAGGCCGGGGAAGTTTCAGGCGCGGCGCCGGCAAGCACGGCCGCCGTGAATGCCGGCGGCATGCTTCAGGCGCCGGGCAATTATGTCAGGACCGTGGTCGGCCAGGTGGACAAGGCCAAAGCGGCCAAGGCGCTCTTCGAAAAAACGGCCGCCGAACAAAGCGGTCAGCAAAACCTCAACGACAACGGCGGAAATTAAAAAGAGGCCTTCATGGGAACCCGTCAGACCTCAGCTTCTCTCGACCCGCTTAAATTGAATCTTTTCGCCGACGCCGTCCTGGAGCGCTGCTCCAGGAAGCGTCTTGGGCTTAAGGCCACGCTCGCGGCGTTCCTGCCCGCGGTCGCCGGTAAACTCGGGGCCGACGCCGCCGCGCTCGAGACCGTCAACGAGGACCTGAAAAAAGAAGTTTTTCATTGGCGGTCCGCGCCGGCCTTCCGGCTCGAAAAAACCCCGGCTAAAGCGGCGGCCCGCGCTTCGCGCGGCCTGCGGTGGGTCAGCCGGCCGCTGGACGTGTCCGGCCGCCGGGTCGGCACCATCGCTTTCGGTTATCGCCTGGCGGCGGAATTCGACGGGCCTTACCTGGAATGTCTCAACGCGGTCTGCGAAGAAATAGACGGCGTGCTGGCTTCCATACAGACCGCGGCCGTTAAGCAGAAGCTGCTGGAACGGGTGACGCGCTGTCTGACCCGCAGCGTGCTGCGCGAGGCCATCGACGAGGCCGTGGGCGCGCTGCGCGCGGAGATCCCTTTCCGCCGCCTCGGCATGGTCTACCTCAACGAGGACGCCGCCGAGGGCAGCCGGATACAGTACCGGGTATACCGCGGTGACCGCTGCGTGCACGATTCGGAACTGCGCCCGCACAAGGCTTTGAGCCGCGCGATACGGCGGCTGGGGGTGCGTCTTCTGGACCCGGACCGGCATATCGTACGCCAGACGCTCGGTCTGAGGGAGGGCATGGATTTCATCCTCAGCGCTCAGATCGCCGGCGCGGGCCGGCTGGGCAAGCTCGTGATAGAGGTCGACGGCGGGCTCTCCACTTTCGGCCGCGACCTGATACGGGTCTTCGCTAATTCCGTGAGCCAGCGCCTGATAGATTACAACCGCGAGCGGCGCCACCTGGCCAAATTTTTCCCGGCTCCGGTGGTTTCCGAGCTTCTGAGCTCTCCGGACTACATGGAAAGGCATCTTTCCCCGCGCGTGAAGCCCGTGGCGATCCTGTACGCCGACATTAATTCGTTCACGAAACTCTGCGAGAAGGGGCTGCTGCGTCCCGACCGCATCGGCGATTTTGTGGACTTTTGGAGCGAGGGCGTGGTGCGCATAGTCTGGGAGCACGGCGGAGTGTTCGACAAAATGGTGGGGGATTGCGTTATCGCCCACTTCGGGCCGCCCTTTTTCCGGAAGTCCCGGGCCGCGATCGCGCGGGACGCCGTTCTTGCGGCCGGAGAAATACAAGTTTTCACCGCCGGCCTGGAGCGGCTGTCCCGTTACCGCGGGTTGGCCGCCCGCGCTAAAGTAAAAGGGCTGGGCGTGGCCGCCGGCGTGAACCTGTGCTCGGCCGCCGTAGGTCTCTTCGGCCCCAACCACGATTTCACTATTTTCTCCTCGGGCATGAACCAGACGGCGCGCCTCCAGTCGCAGGCCGGTTTCCGTGAAACTTTCGTCATGGCTTCGGCCAGGGACGAGATGCGCAGGGCCGGTCTGGCCGGCGGCCTGCGGTTCGAGGGCCCGTTCGAGGCGGAGGTGAAGAACGTCGCCAGGCCCCTGCGCTACTTCCGTCTGAAGTAGCGGCGGCCGGCCGCCGTCCGGCCCCGTTCCTCCGCGCCGGTAATTCCCGATGAAAAATTCAAAAGCGTCCGAAAAAAACGCCGGACCGACATTAAATCTCGGTCTCGGCGGGAAATGCGATTATAAATGCGTTTTTTGTTCGCGCGGCCCCGACGATTATTTCAAAAAAATAAGTTTCAACTACGAACGCGAGTACCAGGAAGCCGGCCGTCAGCTCTATTCCTATTCGAAGGAGCGGCAAAAGCCGGGGCTCGCCATAAGCCGGGATGAGCCGGCCAATCACCCCTACATTCTGAACGTTATCAGGTTCGCCCGTAAAACGGGTTTCAAAAAAATAGAGCTGCAGACTTCCGGCATGAGGCTGGGCGATAAAAAATTCCTGAAAAGCCTGGTCGGGGCGGGTCTGACGTCGGTAGCTCTTCCCGTTTACGGCGTAACGCCCGCGGTGCACGACGCGATAGTGGGCCTGCCCGGCGCCTGGGGAATTCTGGAGCGGGCCGTGGAAGCGCTCAGGAGCCTGAAGGTGGGGCTCCGTTTCAGGACCATAGTTTTAAGGCAGAACCTGCATGAGATAGAAAAAATAGCGGAACGGTACAAGTGCTTCGTCGCTTTCCCCTACCCCACGGCTTCAAGACTGAAATATAAGGACCTCTGCGTCAGGCTCTCGGAGATCCCGAAGTCCGTACGCGGTGCCCTGGACCTGCGCATCCCGTGCGTGAACGGCCTGACGGCCGAGAGCTGCAGGTTCGCGGGAGTGGTCTTCGGCCACACAGCGAATCCCGAGCTGACCCAGGCCGCGGCGAACAGTAATGCCCCGTCCTTCAAGCCGAAAAAATGCAAAAGCTGCGCAATGAACGGGAAATGCGAGGGGATATTCCGCGAGTACGTGAAGATATACGGTGAAGACGAGTTTAGGCCTGTAAAATGACGAACGAAACCGTGCCGGAAGAAGAAAAAGCGCGTTTGACCGGGGATCGGGCTTTGCGCGTGGCCCTGCGGACGGCCCATATCATCGGTTTTTCAGTATTGTTCGGGGGGCATTGGTTCGGCCTTCCGCGCGAGATCCTTGCGCCGTGGCTCTACTGCTCCGTTCTTTCCGGAGCCGCTCTTATGGCGATGGACCTGCGTAAGGGTTTTGACTGGCTTTTTCAGGCGGCCGGGGTTATGACGCTGGTTAAGATCCTGATCCTGGCCCTGGTCCCGGTATTCTGGGGGCAGCGGCTGGTCCTGCTGACGCTGGTAATGGTGATAGGGTCGGTCGGGTCCCATATGCCGGGGGTCCTGCGGCACTTTTATCTCCTTCCTATCCGTAAAAAAAGCGTATAAAACGAGAACCCCCGCCGGAAGGCGGGGGTTCGTCACTAGTTGCTCACCAGTAAGGAGCGGAACCTGGCGACCGGCGCGCGCTTCAAGCGCGGACACGGCGGCTGGACCGCCCCACCCGGACAGGCCGCCGAAGGGCGGGCACGGGGCCGGGCACACGAGCGTCGGGAAGAAACACACTGCAGCAACGCGACCGGGGGCCGAGGGGCCGCCGGACCGACGCAACCGACATATAAAGAACAAGACTACATATTGAGTATAACAGGCGCAGGTTGACTTGTCAAGGCCCAATCTGGATATTGTCCGGCCGCGCCCCGGCCGACCCGGTCCTTGCAGCGCCCGGCTTCAACCGGGCCTTTCCCTCCGCGGTGCGGGACCCCCGCCTATCAATGAACATTAGCTTTGTGAAGTACAGGGTCGAAAGGGCCTAGTACCGGGTTACCCTATTGTCCCGGGAGCTCTGGGCCCTATTCCCCTGTCCGGTCCCGCGGCCGGCTGGTAGACTGTATATATGAGCAAGGGAAAAACCAATATGAAAAAAACAATACTTTCAGCGATAATTTTTGCCTGCCTGGCCGCATCCGGTCATGCTGGCGGTTTTGATCTGAACAACATCTCGGCCTCGGACCTGAAAGGCTACGCGAGCGTGGACATGAACGCGCTCTCTATTTCCGCCGAACGGATCTCCGGCCTCAATAAGGCCTCCAATCTGGCCCCCGGGCTGGATATGAGCGTGAAACTTCCCTTCGCCGACCTCAACAAAGCCCTTGGCGGGCTCAGCGAGAACATGAAGATCATAGACCAGGCCGCGCCGGTGCTTGCGCAGCAGGGCGAGAATATAGTTTTCACGAACGTGACTTATAATTTCCACGGCATAATGATAGAGCCCACGGTGCTCATGCAGCCCCGGTTCGAAGCCGATAACCGCCTGGTGATGAAGTTCATCAAGGCCGACATGGACATTTCTTTCGGGCCCGCAAAGTCGATGTCCCAGCTCAACAAGGACGACCTCACGGCCGCCGTGGTGGACGGCGTGGCTTCCAGCATAAGCGAAGCCATGAGCGAAGCTTTCGCGAAGAACAAAGTCGCCCTCAGGGCCAAGGACGTGCTCGCGTTCACCTACGACAAGGCCTCGTGGACCCTGCGCGCCAAGGTGACCCCCAATTTCATAGCCCCGCTCCTGCCCGGACTGATGGACAACCTGACCCTGACCCACTTCGCTTTCGATAAGAACGGCTTCGTCCTGGGCGTCAGGTCCGGTTCCATCGCCTCGGTCCGCCGGCTGCCCGGCTACAACCTGGCGCTTACGGACGGCCTGCTCACGCGCTTTATCCGCAAGTTCGCGGAAGGCTCCACTTTCGACCTCGCTCCCGCGGGCCACGACGGCGGCATAAAGTTCCGCGCCGACGGCCGCGTGGAAGTTTCCGGCAAGACGAAAGTGTCCACCATGCCGCTTAAACCCACCGCCTATTTCACCGCGGAAGTTTCGGCCGTCCTGAGCGGCCCCAATACGCTGACCCTCAAATTCGCGAAGGTCACGGTCAACCAGGCCTACGGGATCCCCCTGCCGGGCTTCGTCAGCGGCTGGCTGCAGGGGACCGCGATCTCCTCCACCATGAACACCATCACCACCGACCCCGACCTGGCCAAAGTTATGACGGCGCGCAAGATAGACGACAAGACCGTGGAAGTTAAACTTAAGCCGGCCGTTTTCATGCCTTCGTTCGCCGGCGGCGTGATAGTGAAGGCCATGAAGATAGAACAGGGCCTTATGCATCTCGGCTTCGAATTTTAACCGGCGCTTAAGGAAAACAAATTATGAAAAAACTGCTAAAAAAAATAATAACGGCGAATATGATGCTGGCGGCGGCGCTTTCCCTGGGCCGGCCGGCCTCGGCCTCGGATTTCGACCTCTCCTCCATCTCGGCTTCCGACCTGCGGGCGGCCGAGTATAAGGCGGCGCCCGTCGCCAAGCCCCTGCCTCCTGTCAAAGCCGCCGACGATATGGTCGGGATGGACGCTTCCGTCAGGGTGCCGTATAAAGCCATGCTGAAGGCCGTGGTGCAGATAACCGCCACTGATAAGACCATAGCCGTGATCGATCCCGCCGCGCCCCTGCTTGTGCGCTCCGGCGAATTCCTGAAACTCAAGAACCTGCGCTTCGACGTGGGCGGCATTATGATGGAGCCGGTCGTAACGCTTAAGCCCTATTTCGACGGCGCCGACAGGCTGGCCATCCGGATACAGAAGGTCAACCTTCACGCCTCGATGTCTCCCACCCCCGGGGCCTCCGGCCAGTCCGTTCAGGTGGGTATTCCGAACAACGAACCCGACACTTTTACCCAGGAGCAGATGATGTCCGACGTGTCCGACGTTATAACCAAGGCCGTCCTGGCCGCGCTGGATGAGCAGATCGCCAAAGAGAAACGCCCCTTCAAAGCGAAGGACGTGCTCACTTTTAAATACGACAAGGCCGCCTGGACGCTGCGCGCCACGCTTTCGACTAAATTTCTCAAGTATTACCTGCCGGAAGACCTGGTGGGCGATATCCACATGACCGGGTTCAGCTTTAACGACAAAGGCCTGGTGCTGGTGTTCGGCACGGCCGAATAAGCCGTTTTCGGATAAAAAAAGAAAGAGCCCGGGTTACGCCCCCGGCTCTTTTTTTATTATTTTAACGCGGTTATTTGTTGTCGGCCAGCTGGCCGCAGGCGCCCAGAATGTCGGAACCGAGGCTTTTGCGGACGGTGTTGGAGACGCGGGTGAGCGTCAGGATGTTGGTGAAGGCTTCAACGCGGCCTTTATCGGGGGCCTTGTAGTCGTAGGCCGTTGAATTATAGGGGATGATGTTGACGGTGAAGTATTTTACGGAGGCCACGCTCTTGAGCCATTCGCTGAGTTTTCTGGCCTGCGTCGCCCCGTCATTCACGCCGCCCAGCATAACGTATTCTATGAAAACCTTGCGCTTTGTGGCGTAGATGTAATCTTTAAGAGCTTTAGAGATCTGGTCCAGGGGGTACCTGTCGTTCAGCGGCACCAGTTTGGAGCGCAGTTCGTTATCCACCGCGTGCAGAGAGACCGCCAGGTTGATCTGGGGGAAATCTTTGGCGAAGCGGCGTATGCCCGGCACATGGCCGAACGTGGAAACCGAGATATGCCGGTCGCCAAGGCCGATGAGGCCGGGGTCGGTCAGAACTTTCAGGCTCTCAGCCACGCTTTCATAGTTCAGGAAAGGCTCGCCCATGCCCATATAGACCACGCCGCCTATCTTGTCGCCGGGGCGGTGTTTCTTCAGGTAATTGGCCCAGAATATATACTGCGAAACGATCTCGTCCGGCGAGAGATTGCGCTTCAATCCCCTGCGGCCGGTAGCGCAGAAAACGCACTGTACGGGGCAGCCCACCTGGGTGGAGACGCAGATGCTCCACTTGCCGGGGAAAAGGTTGAGCAGTACCGATTCCACTTTGTTCTTGTCCTTCAGCCAGAACGAGGCTTTTACGGCGTCGTTTGACCGGGACTCGAGGATGGTCTCGGGCTCTATGGCCAGAATGCGAAATTTTTCCTTTATCGCGTTCCTGAGCGGTTCCGGCAGGGCGGTTATCTCCTCAAAGGTGGCGGCGCCCTGTTTATAGACGGCGTCGGTGATCTGTTTGAAGCGGAACGCGGGGTGTCCGTTCTCTTTGAGCCAGGCGGATAGCTTTTTAAGGTCCATGGTTTTGTTATTTGCGGTCTATATGCGGTAAAATACTTGTATAGGCCGTCCCTGGAGCGGAGCTCTTTATACGGCACGGCTATAAGCTAGTATACCATTCTATGAAAAGATACGGTTTTCTTTCACTTGCGGCTTTCCTGGGTTTAAACCTTCTCCTTTCCTTATTTATAGGGCTGGGTTACTTCATGTTCGTCGGGTCCCACCCGGCCGAGATCGCTTTTTCCATAGCCGCCTATCTCTCCAACACTTTCATGATCTACGCCGCGCTCCTGCTGCCGGCTTTGGGGCTTTATTTCGCGCGGGCCGGGGCGGCGTTCTTCGTCCCCGTCTTCGCTTTCGTGCAGCTGGCGCTCGTGCTGGACGTGGTCGTATACAAGATCTTCCGCTTCCATATCAATTCCATGGTGATAAACCTGCTGATAACTCCCGGCGGCCTGAAGACCCTCGGCCAGGGCTTGTCCACCCAGCTTTTATTTTCAGCCATCGTGGCGGCTTTGCTCGGCCTGGAGATATGGCTGTACAGGCGGGCAAGGGCGGGAGCCGCCGGTAAGACCGGCCTTGCCGGCCTGCTCGCGCGTCAATGGAAGCCGCTGCTGGCGGCGGCGCTTTTCCTTGTGGCCGTGGATAAAGGCGTTGGCGCCGTGGGCATGCTTTACGATAATGTCCATATCACGGGCAATGCCAGGCTTTTCCCGCTGTACCAGCAGCTGAATATAAGGAGTTTCGCCGCCAAGCACCTGGGTTTCAAGCTGGACGAAGAGGTCACGGTCAATATCAGCAAGGAAGATTCCAAGCTGGATTATCCGAAGCGGCCGCTGGAAGTGAAACCGCCGAAAAAGCCGCTTAACATCCTCATAATAGTGGTGGACTCCTTCCGTTATGACGTTATGAGCAAAGAGGTCAGCCCCGAGCTGTGGGCGTTCTCAAAGAAGGCCGCGGTGTTCGGGAACCATTACAGCGGCGGCAACTGCACGCGGTTCGGCATCTTCTCCATACTCTACGGCGTTTACGGCAATTACTGGTTCTCCATGCTGGGCGAAAGGCGCGGCCCGGTCCTGATAGACGTTCTCAAGGACCAGGGGTATGATATGCGCCTGTTCGCCAGCGCTTCCTTGAGCTTCCCGGAATTCAACAAGACCTGTTTCGTGAACGTGCCGAGAGAAGGCATTTACGACGAGCCAAAAGCCGTGAAACAGGTGGACAGGGATATCGAGATAAACGCCAAACTCGAGGATTTTATCAGGAACAGGAAACGCGGCAAGCCGTATTTCGCCTTTATTTTCTACGACGCTTCGCACGGCGCCTACGATTATACGCCCGAGTTCGCGAAGTTCGCGCCAGCCAGCGGCCAGGTGGATTACCTGACGCTCGACAGGGCGACCACATTGCCGCTTTTCAACAAATACAGGAACTCGATCGGGTTCGAGGATTCGCTCGTGGGAGATCTCCTGAAGGCCGTGGAAAAGACCGGCGGGCTCAAGGATACCGTCATTCTGGTGATGGGCGACCATGGCGAGGCTTTCTTCGAGAAAGGCTACCACGGGCATAACCGCGCCTATAGCGCCGAGGAAGTCAAGGTGCCCCTGGTGTTCTACGTGCCGGGCCGCGCGCCGGCGACGGTAAAGTCTCCCACCAGCCATATGGACATCGTGCCCGCCCTGATGAAGCTGGTCGGCGTGAAGAACCCGCCCTCCGACTATTCCAGCGGGACCGATATTTTCGCCGGGACCGCGCATCCTTTCCTGGCTTCTTTTTCCTGGGATACTTCGGCCCTGATAAAGGACGACTACGCTTTGGTCATGCCGCTTGAGGCCTATAAAGGCGGCCTCAAGCTTTACGATCCGGATTACAAGGAAGTGCCGGGCAGGAAAGCGCTGGAACCGTATATGCCCTATCTGGTAGACTTCCAGACTGAAGCCAAAAGATTTTACAAGTAAGGTTTTGCTCTTATGGCGCGGATGATATTTATTTTAATGTTCTTTTTCGCGGCCGCCGCGGAAGCCGGGCCTTATTATTTTATTACGGTCCGTAACGGCGCGGAGCAGCCGGAGCAGGCCCATAAGGTGCTCAAAGAGATGGTCAAACTGGCCGACGCCCAGCACGTCAAACTTACGCTCCTGTTCAGCGCTCAGTACGCCGAGTACCTTTCTTCGGACACGACGCGGATGATAGAGCTGGAGAACTGGAGATCGGCGGGGCATGAGATAGGGGCTTATCACAAAGGCCCCGACAGGAAGGACTGGGACGGCTATACCGACCTGGATGCGGAAGCCCTCGCCCGCGTGCGCAAAAGCGAGGCCGCGCCCGTTCCGGCGCCCGGGCACCGGGACTATTTCGCGGCGTTAAGCCGTATTGCCCCGAAGCTGAACACCGGCTGCATGCTGGATAAGTCGGATAAAAAATTCCTGGCCGCCGCGCCGGCGTACGAAACCTGCCTTGCCCCGGCCAACGGTCTGAAAACGGCCACGGACAGCGGCTCCGACGGTATAAATGATTTCATCGCCCCCGCCCCCGGCCGCGGGGAGGGAAAAAAACGGCTTTCATTCGCCGAACCTTTCGACCGCGCCGGGATGGAGGCCGCGAAGAAGGCCTTTTCCGGGATGACAGCGGGCGTTTATGGGGCGGCCTTTAACAGCTCCACTTCCGACTTCGGGGCTTTCTTCGCCTGGCTTAAGTTCCTGAAGGGCCGGGATCCGCAGGGGATATACAGCCGCACGGTGTCCGGCGCGGTTGAAAACAAAATTCTTCCCGAGAGGTCCAAAGCCGGCGCCGGGACAGCGGGCGGACCGGCCAAAGCGGCGGTAAAAAAAGCCGCGCCGGAGCCGCCGGCGGTAAAAAAAACCGAGATCCCGAAGCTTCAGAAGATATCAAACCCGTATAGCCAGGTGGAAAGGATGCTGTTCGGGCCGGCCCGCGGAGCGCAGCAGGCGCAGCCCCGCGGCGGGCGGCAGCCGCGCGGCCAGTAAGGCGCACGGCTCGAACGCGGCGGAAAATGGGGGGGGCGATGAAAAGAACATTGTTGCTGCTTTCGGCGCTAGCCCTGTTGGCCGGGGGCTGTTCCAGGCGCGGAAGCACCGCTACTTTCACGCAAAAAAAGTTCATATTGAACGTGTCCGCCCAGTTCAGGGGCTACGGGCCCGAAACGCCCGGGGCGAAGGAACTGGCCGACGAGATATTCGCCGAGTGGGAGCGCATTTCCGGGGAATTCAGTTACTACGACGCCTATAGCCTGACCTCGCTGGTGAATAAAAAAGCCGCCGCCGGGTGGGTGCCGGTCACCGACGAGTTCATGCGCCTGCTTCTCCTCGGGCTGGATTATTCCAAGCTTACGGACGGGGCTTTCGACATAACTTTCGCGCCGCTCTGGCCTCTCTGGAAGGAGGCCGGCTCCAATAGGAAACTCCCGCCCAAGGATAAAATAGAGAAGGCCCTGCAAACGATAGGTTCAAAGTACGTGCAGGTGGATACGGCCAGGAAAATGGTGAGGTTTACGAGGCCCGTCGAGATCAACCTCGGCGGCCTGCTGCGCGGTTATTGTTTTGAACGCGCCTATAATATCCTCAAGCGGAGGGCGCCGTCCTATCCCGTTCAGCTCCGCCTGGGCGGCAATATGATAGTTTACGGCAAAAGGCCGTGGAAATACCGCGTGACCGATCCTTTAAGCAGGAACGAACTGCTGGGAATGTTCGCTTTCGACGAGGGGATGGTCATTTCTTCCTCGGGAAGGGACAGTTTCGTGGAGATCGAGGGGAAGCTTTACTCGCACATCCTGGACCTGCGTACCGGGTATCCGATAAACGATTTTTCCAGCTTGGCCATATATTACCCGGGGATAGAGGACGAGAATTTCCTGGCTTCGGCCGCCCTGGCCGTGATGGGCAGGGAAAAAGCTTTTAAAATGCTGAGCGGGATGAAGGGTACGGCGGCGGTGTGGATAGACGGCAAAGGGGCGATGTCGCTGCTCATGAACGACGCCAGCAAAGCCAAATGGGAAGATAGCAGGAGTTTTTTGGACAAGCTGCTGGGCAGATAGCGGAACGGCGGTGGTATCCTGACGCGGGGTTTTACGCCGGCCGCTCCGTACGGCGTCATATGAAAAAAAAATATATAAAAACGGCTTTCTGGCTGCTGGCCGTTCTGGGCGCCGGCGCGGCCGCGGGTGAAAACTCGAAAACCCGGCCCTACGTCGCGGTAAGCCTTAACAATAATCCGAAAGTTTCCGCGGCCTGGCGTAATCAGATAGACGGGAAGAAGGTGGATCTGAGCAATACTCCCGGAATAACGGTGAACGGCGGCGGTTTTAAGGACGGCAGCGCGCGTATCGCGGTTTATTTTGCGGGAGAGCTGGTGGGCGAGGGCGTTATAAACATCCGTTCCGGCGCTTTTGAAAAACTTATCCCGTTGAGCTCTCCCCTGGCCGATCCCCGCGAGATCAAGGTCCGGATAGGCGGTAATTTCTCTCAAAGCGTTCCGGTCCGGCTCAAACGCTTGCGCGGATCGGTGCGGCTGGCCGACGGCTCGCCCGCGCCTTTTCCCCTGGTCACGACCGGCCTGTACAGGTTCTCCGATTTTTTTGTGACCGCCATCGGGGATAAAAAAGGAAATTTTGAGGTAGTACTGCCGGAAACTATCGATTCCATCGCCATTTACGCGGATAACTCGTCCAAAGCCCAGCTGGCATGCCGCAAATATGGCCGCCTGGAAGTCTGTATGGAACCGCAAGTTAAATTTACCCCGGGAAAATGACCGGAAAACATCGCAATTCCCAAGGAACCTGAAAAATGAAAACTTTTTTTCTCCGTCTTTGTTCTCTCGGCTTATTTATAGGTGGTGCGGCCTGGCTCTCCGCCCAGGAAAACCTGCTGATAAAGACCATCAGCGACGATTCCGGATTGATCTATATGATGTCCGTCGCGTTCTCGCCCGACGGAACATATATCGCGTCTGGCGGGATAGGCGATACCCTGAAGATCCGGAACGTGGCGGACGGTTTGACGGTTAAAACGCTTGCCGGGCACCGAAGTTTCATAAATTCCGTCGCCTTCTCCCCGGATGGGAAGAGCCTCGCTTCCGCGGGCGAGGACGGCGTGATAAAGATCTGGGACGCGCGGACCGGCGATTGTTCAATGACGCTTAAAGGCCACTCGCGCGCCGTCTCATCGGTGGTCTTTTTCCCGGACGGCAAGCGGCTCGCTTCGGGAAGCGAGGACGGCACGGTCAGGCTCTGGCGGACCGGCTCTAAAACTTCCTACATGACGATAAAAACGCTCTCCGGCGCAGTGGCTTCCATAGCCGTCTCGGCTGACGGCGGCCAGCTCGCTTCCGGAAGCGCCGTGCGCGGCATAAAACTGTGGGACGCCGCGAGCGGCCGCCTCATAACGACGCTCGAGGGCCACGGGGCCGCCGTCAATTCCCTGTCTTTTGCCGGGACCGGGAGCTACCTCGCCTCCGGAAGCGCGGACGCGACCGTCAAGATCTGGCGCCTCAGCGACGGTATCTGCGTTAACACTCTTACCGGCCGGCAGCAGCAGGTTTTTGCCGTTCTGTATTCGGCTGACGGCAACTACGTCTTTTCCGGCGGCGAGGATGCACTGGTAAGCGCCTGGGAGACAGGCAGCGGCAGGGTCATGCGGGAATATTCCGGCCACGCGGGCCGGATAAAGTCCCTGGCGTTATCGCCCGACGGCAAATTCCTGGCGTCCGGCAGCCTGGACAGGACGATCAAGCTGTGGCTGACGCCGTGGGAAGCGGAGCGCCGCGAAAAGGAAATGAAGGGTTACGACCGGCATTACGCGGCCGGCGTCGCGCTGCTGTCTTCTCCGACGCGGGAGAACCTGAAGCTGGCCATAGAGGAGTTCAGGCAGGCGCTCGCCTTTAAATCGACCGCGGTCTGCGAGGAAAAATTCAAGGAGGCGTCGGACGCGCTGCGCCGCAAGGATGAGGAGATAAAGCGGAACATTACGCTGGGCGTAACCGGCTTGCTGGTGTTTTCCGCGCTGTTCATCGTCTTTAAGCTCATGGCCGCCGCAAGTAAAAAGGTCCTTCAGCGGAAAAACCTGCCCGGCGAGATAAAGAACGAGACCCTTTCCGGCAACTATGAGAACGCCTCGAAGCTGTACGCCAGGTACAAAGCTATCGGCGGAAAACCGGAGGCCCTGCCGCAGGAGGAACTGCTTGAGCTTTATCGCGGCCTGCAGGCGCTTACCGAACTGCCGAAAGAAGATCTCCCTTATACTTTTCTGCTCTCTTACGCTGTCGCGATCGCGAAAGAAGGAAATTATAAACTGGCGCTGACCATGCTGCGTTCAGGCAGACTGCTGGACGAGTTTAAAACGCCGGAGGAATTCGGGGTGTTCGCGGATATTTACCGGAAGGCCGGCAGTCAGGAAAGTATCCTGATGCTGAAGCTGGGCCCTGACGCTTATTCAAGTCTTGCCGAGGCTTTCTTCAAGGTCGGGGATCATGGCTCCTGTGAAAAGATCTGCGCTTTAAAAAAACAATTCTACGCGGCGAAAATGTCTCCCAGGGACGCCGAACTCCTGGCGCTAAGCCAAAAGACCAGCGAGGGACGCAAGGAGGCCGTGAAGACGGCCGTCAGGCTGCGCTGTATCAACTGCGGCTATGTCCAGGAAGGGAGTCAGCCCCCCGCCGCCTGCCCGAAGTGCGCGCGCCCCGGTGATAATTTTGTGGCGGTTATCGGGGACTTCTGACGCCCGCACCCGCCGGCGGTTTGCCGTCCAGCCCGTATTTAGGTATTCTTATGGTTAAGGCGGGGGTTATGGGCACTACACTGTTGATCGCTGAAGACGAAAAGATCGGGCTTAAAATATTAACCAAGTATTTTAGCCTGCAGGGGTTTACCGTTTATCCCGCCTCAACCTGCGCCGAAGCGGTAAAACTTGCCGAGCAGCATCTCCCTGACTGCTTCCCGCTGGATTACCACCTTACCGACGGCACCGCGGAGGAGATCTGCCGGTTCATACGCTGCAACGCATACCTCGCGAAAGCCCCTATTGTTATCCTGAGTGGAGACTCTGAGCAGTCCGTCTATTGCTACGACATTTGCAAGGCGGACGCCTTTGTTGAAAAAGGCAAATCACCGGCGGAAGCGCTGGCGGCGCTTAATAGATATTTAAGCCGCGCCGAGTCGGAGCGAAAGCAGCTTAAAAAGTCGGACTTGACCCTTAATTTGGCGAACATGACGATATATCAAGACGATGGGCCTGCGGTTTCGCTTTCACCGGAGCAATTCCGTTTTTTCTCCATCCTGTTTGAAAAAAGCTCCCGGTTCGTATCCGAAGAAGAGATCTGTTCCTTGATGTCCGGTATAAATCTCGCTTCCATAACGCACGACGGGCTTAATATGCTCGCTTACCGGCTTCGGCGGAAGTTAGGCGCCCGGTTGGCAAAGCGGATAAAGAAGAAAAAACGCCTTGGTTGGATATATGTACAGCCGCGTGACCGGCGCCTCGCCTGACAAGAGGCGCCGCCATTTCGTTTTCATTGGTAAAACCCGTAAAAAATTAACGCCGGCGTTATTGACTTTATTAAGGTCATCCACTAAACTACTCCGTATGAGCAAGGTGCGGGATATTAAGCTTGTAAAGAACGATCTGTCATTACATAAGAAAGGGAAACTGTTTGTTAAACTCTCGCCCGGTCAATTCCGTTTTTTGGCGGCACTTGTAAGAAACAGCCCCGGTTATGTGACGGAAAAAGAGATGTTCGCCTTAATTTTTCCAAAAGCTGTCCCTCCCGTAATGCACGACGCGCTCAGTATGCTGGCCTACCGGCTGCGCAAGAAACTGGGCCCTCAACTTGCCAAGCGATTAAGGAAGAAAAAGCGTTTGGGATGGAAATATGTTCAGCCGCGTGCTCGATAAATTTTCTGAAATACTTCTTCAAAAAGTACCTTTAAACGCAGACCCACCCTTCAATTCGCTGTAAACGCCGCCATTCGATTTTCATTGGGAAAACTTATAAAAAATTAACGCCAGCGTTATTGACTTTTGCAGGGTCATCCCTTACACTATTAGCGGGAAAGGGGTTTGGCTTCATCGTATCGCACCATGAGTCGTGCAGCGGCAATTTTGTCGTGAGGGCGTTCGTGTATTTATACCGGCTGGGGGGCCGTCAGTGCCCCTTTGCCGATTTTTTTGTTTGGCGCAATTTGAAGGATGTTGCAGGCGATCTTTTTGTTTTTAAAAAGAGACGGATAGACGGTGTTTGGGGTGATCATCACTGTGTGCATGCCTCTAAAGGAGAATTTATGAATAAGACAATTCTTTTTGTCGTGTCGTTTTTTGCCGCGAACGCGGTATGGGCCCAACAGGTTTCAACAGCCGCGCCGAGCAAATCAACGGAAGCGGCAGATAAAAGGGACACTGTTAAGCAATCCTCTCTAAAAAAAGGGGACACGCAGAAAACAATGCAACCTGGCGATGATGATGTTGAAATTGGCGGGGATAAAATCAAACTTCAGGATCTTTATAAGGCCTATTTGGGAGTCCTGCTGGAAAGCCATGAGGTGGAGGAAAAAGATGAAGCAGGCGAGTCCGTAAAGAAATTTGTTGGGCGCAGAGTTTTTGCGAACTCGGGGGCCGATCATGTACTGCGCCATAATAGTATTTTAAGCGGTCGGCAAGACGAAAATATTGGCTCTTATGAGAAAAGCGTTTTTGAACTATATGATATTAAAGGTAATAAGCTTTTTGAAAAGGAACTCGGCAACCTGAATGTTGCCCAGGCCTGGATATTTAAAAACGGGACCAGCATTGTTTACGCCAACGAGAAGCCCGACCTTGGCGTTGACATTGATAGATACCAGATCTATGACAAAAATGGAAAGTTGCTGAATGAAATCTTAAACACAGCAGGATTGGCTGAGTGGCAAATAGCGGAATACAAACCTGCTACCAAGATGTATGTATCCGGGTTTAATATGTCTCCACAAGCGGACATGGGGATTTTCACGGTAAAAGTTTCGGATAAGAAATACAAACTTTACAAATTAGAACCGAACGGAATTTTAACTGATATGGCCGAGATTGCGGGCAACTCACCTAGTGTAGTAATGAAAAGTGCCAATAGAATTTTTATTTTTGATGAAGAGCATAATGGGAGAACAGCATTTTCCGGAAAAAAGTATTGGAATAATCACATTATGTTCTTCCGAGATTCTATATTGCAATGGGAAATCACACTTGAAGCCGAAGATTTTCTTGTTAAGTATGGTGGGTGGTCTAAAACAGGTAAATACTTAATTGTGGGCTATTTAAATGAAATAACATGGAAACGAAACCGGCCGCTTGCATGGAAGGAATACTATAAAGTAATTGATATTTCAACTGGGAAGATTGTTGCAGAGGGATTAAGAGACGATGCGGTTATAGAACAATACAAAGCTGAATTGCTGCCGAAGTAAGCGAGGCGATAACATGGCTCGGCAAATATCGGTACTTGGAATTGTATATTTATTCTCTTTAACCGCTCTGTCGGCGCAACCGACATTGCCCGACCCGGGCGGCAAAACCGAGAAGCCGTTTACTGTGATTTCGGGTAATGATTATGGCCCTAGGAATTATAATAAAGGGGGCAACCCGCATGCAGGGATAGATTATCGGATACGAGGCGATATAAAAGGTTTGGCAGTAGCGGAGGGAGCAGTTACAGGGGTAGTGCTTGATACTACAACTCCAAGTTATTCCTATATTTCTATCGGCAGCTTGTGGGCTTATGTGCATATTGCAACAAACACATCAATAAGTGCAACAAATATAACCAGATGTCAAATCTATCTCCCGGGATCCGCTGGAATAGATGCTAAAGGCAATCCTATGCCGAAAAGCAATGTCGTTGTTTTGCGAGAAAAGATAGATGGTGTATGGTGGACAGATTCCGTTCTTGGCACAGAAAACGGTAATTTTATAGATCCGGAAACTAGTGAGAGGTTGGACATTACAACCTTCGTTTCCACCAAGACCTGGATTTTTCTTGCCTATCCCAACAGTCAACCACATCTTCACCTACAATATCGTCAGGGCCTTGAGAACCCCCTTAAATACGTGCTTCATGAAGACAACAACACTCCGGTGGCGGGCCTGTCCCCTGAGATTAAGCGCATCGGCTCCAATGGGCAGGTTTCGGATTTTACTAACGATATTATCTTTAACACCGCCCAGCCGGTCCTCCTCCAGACCGGCGTGGATGTGACGGGAGATAAAGACCTTGACAAGGTTGAAATATCTTACAAGATGGAAGGCGATCCCTTCCTCGCCCAGTTGAACGGCTGGGAATACGAGCCGGCAACCACGAAAAAATTCGTCAATTCAACCAAGGCGTCGGCGGGCGAAATCTATCTTATCTCTACAGCTACCGGAATAGCCGAGGCAACAAAAGAGGGGGTGTATCCCGAAAAAGAGAAAGACAGCATAGATCATTTTAAATTCAAATGGAACACGCGTGCGCCTAATATGTTTTCTCCGGTCGGATTTTTCTATGCGCCGCTTAACAGTATGTCGCAATACCCCGACGGCAGATATACGCTTCAGGTGGGCGTCAGGGACATAACCGGTCATGAAACCGGCAATGGCGCCACCAAGACCTTGGACAACTACCGCCCCTACGCCGGATCGGTCGAATTGCGGGACTTGGAAGGGA